>OBWB01000180.1_pt1 | contig 53581 bp, 60 predicted proteins | sample 1476261 | NCBI WGS metagenome assembly OBWB01 (sample SAMEA2580038, study PRJEB22360) | human gut metagenome | biome: human gut; feature: human-associated habitat; material: faeces | place: Denmark | collected 2008/2010 | reverse complement strand
TGTGACCTTTTCTTCTTTTCTTGTGGAAAACAAGAACTTTGTCACCTTTAACCAAGTTTGAAACAACCTGGCAAATAACTTTAGCACCTTCTACGATAGGAGCACCTACAGTTACGTTTCCGTCTTTGTCTACCAAAAGAACCTTTTCAAATTCTACTGTTGAACCGTTTTCTGCACCTTCGATGTGGTGAACGAACAACTTCTGACCAGCTTCTGCTTTGAATTGCTGACCGTTAATTTCTACAATTGCGTACATCTTATATAATAAATGTATAAGTTAGCTCCGGCGGGTGGTCTTTAATCACTTAGAGAACTCTTTATCAAACCCGTTGCGGAATAATCGGGCACAAAAGTACTGTTTTTATTTGTTTTCAACAAATATTTCTTTTGTTTTTTTAGTTGTGTTGCTATTACTTTGCTCATTTATAGAATAGTATGCACAAACTTCGTTGTCAACTATTAAGGGGGACTTTAAAGTAAATCGCTAAGATTTTTCACAATTATTCGGTGCGGATAAGCGCGAAGTTCGTCAGCGGTAGTCATTCCGTTGAGTACGCCTGCAAAATCGACTCTTGCATTCCGAGCAGTTTCCGCATCTACAATGCTGTCTCCGATATACAAAGTTTCTTTCGGGGTACTTCTCAAATGTTCCAAGGCAAATTTGACTCCTTCCGGTGAAGGTTTTGCAGCTTTGACATCTTCTCCACCTACCACTATATCAAGAAAATCTTCCGGTTGGTACTCTTCGAGGAAACTTAGTATCCTAAATCGGTATTTAGTAGAGATAATTCCGATACGGGCACTCCGTTTCTTCAGCTCTTTCAGTGTAGATAACGTGTCGGGGAAAAGCTGGGTGTTCACATTCATGTGTACATCGGCTTCCAATCTGTATTCCTGTCGGAAAGCTTCGAGTTGTATTGGGTCGGTGATTCCGGTAAGAATACTGAAAGATTCTTCCAATGTTTTGCCGATAGTACGTTTGATTGCTTCATCGGTAACGGTTAAATACTGGTGGCGGGTGAGCACAATTCGGAAACACTTAACGATACCACGTGACGAATCGGCTAGTGTATAGTCGAAATCGAATAAATAGGTTTTATAATTCATTGGGGAGAACTTTTCCGCAAAAGTACTAAAATCTTTTCTTATTTTACAGGTTCTACCGTGTATCCTTGTTTTTTTAATAAGTTTAGCAATCCTTTGTCACCGGGAAGGTGCAGGGCACCAACTGCAATAAAAGTAGGAGCTGTTTTCATAATAGCCGGAAGTTTTTCAGACCATGCCTTGTTGCGATTATAAATCATTGCGTCTTCTTCACCGGGAGTCGGGTCACATTGATTGCCTTTACGCTCTTCGCTGATACGAAGCATTTGGTTTAAGTCCTGTCTCATATAGGCGTTAGTGAGTTTTTTCAGGCTTTCCACTTCTGTATTGATGTTGTTGATCGTACACATTAGCAGTTGTGCTTGCCGTTGCAGCGAATAACCATTGAATAATAAATTGAATTGAAATTCCGCAGTTTCTAGTCCGTCTACTTTTTTCCCGTTTTGGGTAGCTTGTGATTGGAAGAAGGTATCTAGCTGTTCTTGAGGATTAAATTTGCCTATATGTTTTACGTATGCTGCCACTACTACGTTGTTCAGCAGGAATGCAGGTTTCAGTTTGGGGGCTGCGCTTAAATCTAGCATCAGGTTTTCTTTGCAGAATTTGTTAGCCGTTGCAAAGTCTTCAGGGGAGAGGAGGGTGGACAGCGTACTGTCGTTGGCGATCATCATAACCTGTTGCATTTTCTGCATGGTGACCGGTGACTGCATTTCCGACATTTTCAGCTCTCCATATACTTGTTGGGTTTCTTTCATTGCTTTTTGAAGTCCGGCAATGCTGTCCATAATGCTGAATGGTGCCAAGTGATGTGTACCTATAATGTAAGAGGGCTGATTTAGTCCGTTGCCGGATACTTTCCATAAAAGTTGGGCGTTTGCGCTAAACGCTACACAGATAAATAGTACTGCTCCGATAAATGATTTCATAAATTTATTTCAATAAGAGTGAATGATTTGATTGTTAACGTATTCTACCACCGCTGATCCAATGCCTGAGATAATAGTCTTCGTTTAGCCTACTGACGATTACCCCGCGACTTGTGCTGGAATGAATGAATTTCCCACTTTTCAGATAAATGCCTACATGAGCTACTCTCTTTCTAGAACGATTACTGCTAAAGAATACCAAGTCACCTTCTTTGAGGTTTCGTTTAGCTACTTTGTTGCTCTTATTCTTCAGTTCTTCTGTGTTTCGTGGCACTTGGATACGATATACTTTCCGATAGATTTGATAAACCATGCCTGAACAGTCGGTCCCTCTTTTCGAATCTCCACCGCCACGATAAGGGGCTCCTATCCAGTCGGCAGCTTCTAGGTAGAGTTTATGGTCGTCTTCCAAGTTGATGTCTATACCCAATAAGACAGAAGCTCGCGCCAGTGCCTGATAATCCAGACGGGGGGCAGATGTGCGGCAGGAGCTGAAAATGACGGTTAGCCCTACCAATATGAAAAAGAGTTTAAAGTTAATCTTCATCGGCTGCCTTTCCTTTTTTGTTGATGATATTTATTCTTCTACATTGAAGTACGCTTCCAGCTCTTTTTCTGCAGAATTATCTTCATTAATTATATCCCGAATGATAATTCCGTATTCCAGCAGAGCAATTCGCGGACACACATCTACAGTATGGTTCAGGTTATGGCTGGAAATGATAACCGTAGCCTGATGTTCTTCATTATATCTTTTGAGCAGATGCTTGATAATGGATTGCGAACTCGGGTCGAGGAAATTGAACGGTTCGTCCAATATTAATAATTGTGGATAATGAAGCATGGCGGAGATTATACCGATCTTTTGTTTATTTCCGGCAGAATAGTTACGGATTAATTTTTTTTGTCCCATTACTTCCCCGTTCATGAAGCGTTCGAAAGGAACGAGGCGTTCATCTACCTCCTCTTTCTTTAATCCATACATTTTTCCGATGAAGTAGAAATATTCTTCCGGGGTCAGATAATCAATCAAAAAACCACTGTCGATAAAAGCACCGGTGAAGGCTTTCCAGTCCTCGTTTAGGCTTACATCAATATCATTTATAACTACTTTCCCATTGTCCGCTTTCAGCAGATCCAGCATTAACCGGAAGAGAGTCGTCTTCCCCGCACCGTTGTTTCCCACCAATCCGAGCATATCGCCTTGATTGATTTCGTAGTGTTCTATATCTACGGCAATCTTTTCACCGAAATTCTTTTTGAGCTTGTCAATGGTAATCATGATTTTCAATGTTTATATAATTAATGACCCATGTATGTCTATTGGCGGCTGTCTCTGAAACCTTCCATATTGTCATATCGCCGTTTCATGAAACGATGATATACATTCTTTATCCATAGCGGAGAAGTCAGGGTGAATCCTAAACCGATGATCAGTAGGATCGTGTAAGTAATTGTTTCTCCTAAAAGTGAGTTTAACAGGCTATATAGGATAAGCGGCACACCGAATGCTCCGAAGTTTACTAACATTTGTATTGCACTATTGGTTTGGCGGCTCGTTACTTTTTCGTTTAGCGGCACAGTTTGTTTATTGTAAACAGCCAGTTGGAAGAAGCAGAAATAGATGAAGCCGATCGTATAAAAGAACCAGGCAAAAGCTCCCAGCAATGTCAGTTTATTCATAATGATAGCGGGAACCATGAGTAGGAAAGGAATGATTTCGCCAATACTATATATATAATATTTAGCTTTCAACAGGCTCATAATAGATTCTTTGCGTGACATCAATCCGTCGATATAATTGCCCTCGAACGACATAATCTGTGACAGGATAATCATTCCGAATACAGCAAAGTTGTATACGCAGATGAAAGAAGTCATCAGGCGTCCATCGTAGACACTTGAGAAACTGAGTGCACAGGAAAAAGCTACCACCACGATAGCGACACTGCGCAGCGAACTTTTGCAACGGCGGTTACGTAAAAGCATTTTCAGTTCTAGTCTCATATATTCACCGACTTCTCCGTAGCGTTCGAAGAATCTATATTCCGAGACGTGTTTGATTTGTGTATCATCTACTTTGGCCAATTCTGCGTAGATAAGTCCCGACATAAGCTTGCGGTTAACCAGCCACAAAGTGACTATCACAAGTATAGTGCCGAGAAAGTAGAGAATATTTCCTTGGATATACCCGTCTCCCAAGTCCATAAAGAAATAGAAAAGAGGACTGTCCTCGGGAATAAAAAGGAGGCAGGCTATTCCACCATAAAAAACAATGGGCAATAGAACCCACCAAATACGTTCGTTGATGAGTGTACGGCACAGCAAGTACCAGTAATTGTTAGCAAGAATCAGCAGTAAGATACCAATAAGATAGGTGATAACACCGAGAATTCCAAAATATTTAGTAATAGTAATGAAAGAAAAAGGGACAAACATAAACAACCAGAATAGGTTGAATAGGCTAAGTCCGGAGCGGATAAGTAAAAAGTCGATGACACGATTTCGTTTAACCGGCAACAGGAGGTAAGGTTTTACCTCCTGTGTCGGTGTTTTTTGTAACGGAACACGCAACAGGAAATCCAGTGCCAGAATAAAGATCAGAACAACGGCGTTCATTACATGATATGGTTCTCGGTTGGGAACCATATTTGAGAAACCGAACGCGAATGTCGTACCGAAAAATATCAGGTAACCGGCCCAAAATGCAGCCATGACATAACCGAGTATTTTAGCAACTTTGTTCTTTTCATACATCGGGTGTCTTCTGGCGGCAAGTCTTCCGTGTTTACGTAGTTCGTTGAGTATCATCATCTATACAAAAGAATTTTTATTTGTTTTCTTCCGGCATAGTCATAACGACTTGAATTTCGTTGTTCTGTTTCAGCAGCTTGGCAAGGAAGTCTTGTACTTCTTTGGCTGTAATGCTGTTGACTAACTTTTCATAGTCTTTCGTATTGTCAATACCTGTGTAGAAATATTCGTCCAGATTATTTAGCCAATAGCCGTTTTCTTTCTGAGCGTCTTTGTATTTCTTCAACATATATTCTTTGATCTTCTGCATGTGTTCGGCAGATGGACCTTCTTTAGCCATTTTTTCTAATTGTTCCACAACGATAGCAGACAGTTTATCTTTCTTAGCTGGGTCAGTCTGGAATACAATCTGAAGTACCAGTTCTTCCTTCGGATATTTGCTGAGGTTTCCGTTACAGCTTACGCCATACGTGCCACCTTCTTTTTCGCGGATTTCAGCGGTGTAAACCATATCTAATGCCTGATCAAGGAAGCTGAGTAGTGTATTGCTACGCAGGTCGTATTTGCAAGTTCCGCTGTATAGGAACATGATGGTAGCCATTGGCGTTTCCTGTTTCTTTGCAAATTCATTCTTGTATTCCCCTTTGCGAATGTACATCTTATTATCCTTGAATGTTTCCTTGCGGTTGATAGAAGGCAGAGCACCCAGATATTTTGCAATCATCGGTTTCATCTGTTCTAGGTTTACGTTTCCTACTAGATAGAAAGTAAAATCGCTTGCATCTTTATAGCGGTCTTTGTACATTTCGAGGATACGGTCATAGTCGATCTGATCTACCATGCTTTCTTTCAGCTTGATAGCGCGTGGATGGTCACCGTATAGAGCACGTGTCACTGTATCGCTGAATGCCGTCATCGGGTTAGCGTCTGAGTTTTGAAGCTGTGCTTTCAGGCGGTTCTTGTATGATTCGAATGCTTCATTATCCTTGCGCGGAGAAGTGAATGTCAGGTAAGTCAACTGCATCATTGTCTCGAAATCTTTCGGAGAACAGCTACCTGAAATTGTTTCTGTTGTATTACCGATACCGGCTCCTACGGAAGCACGTTTACCAGCAAGGGCTTTGCTTAAGTCTACTTTGCTGAAATTACCGATACCGCCTACCAGAGCTACACCGTTTAATTGAGAAATATTGATGATTTCATCGTTCGGGAATACACTGGTACCACCAAGGCTTACACCTTTCATCATGATCTGGTCAGCTTTGAAATCTGTAGGCTTCACATAGACTGTTACACCGTTAGAAAGCACTAGTTTTGTGCTGCCGTAAACGTCATCGGCCTTTTCGGAAACAATCTTTCCGCCTTTAATGTCTTCAGAGATAAGAGGTTCGTTGGAAACTTTGTCTTCGTATGGTTTCAAATCGAATGAACTCATCTGCTTCAATAAAGCTGCAATTTCCTCTTTCGTCGGATATTTCAGACCTTCTTTTTGAGGACCCGCGAGCAGTACTACTTGGTTATTATCAGTAACCAGCTGTTTCATCAATTCGTTGACGGCCGTCACAGGAATGTTCGGAGCCATCTGCTGTACAAGCATATATTCGAATTCGATACCCGGAATCGGTTCTTTATCGAGGAAATTGTTCACATATTCATCGACATAGTTACCACTTTTTGTTTTTTCACGTTCGTTATACGCAGACTCCATAGCTTGCATATAGTTAGCACGCGCGCGTTCATATTCAGTTTCTGTGAATCCGAAACGACGTGCACGTTCTGCTTCTTCCAGAATAGTTTTCATCGCCAAGTCTACACCGTCAATCTTGCTGTTTGCAGTAAGGCTGAATGCTTCTTTGGTCTTGGCAAGGAAATACTCTCCATATCCTGCACCGGCACCGGTAAAAGGAGGATTGGCTGTTTGGCGGAGTTCGTTCAAACGGCTATTCAGCATATTGATAGCCATGTTGAGTACGTACTGTGTAGCATAATAAGAAATCGTATTTTTCAAAGAATCCGGCGTTGCATCTTGTTTGAAGAAGATGTTGATAGAAGGATTGGCAACTTCTTTGTCAGTGCCGATATAGATCAACGGTTCCTGATTGTCTGCTACCGGATAGTAAATACGTTCGGCAGGGTTTACCGGAGCTTTTACGTCTTTGAATACCTCTTTCAACTTGGCTTCCATTTCTTCGGCGTTGATGTCACCGACGATAACGATTCCCTGCAAATCGGGACGGTACCATTTAGCATAGTAATCACGGATATCCTGATAAGGGAAGTTGTTGATAACGTCAATACTGCCGATAGGCATACAGTCGGCATATTTAGAATCCGGATACATAGTAGCCTGTGCATCAGTCATGATGCGTAGCATACCACTGTTGCGACTTCTCCATTCTTCGCGGATTACACCACGTTCTTTGTCGATTTCTTTGTCGGCAAGGTTGATAGCGCTCGACCAGTCGTGTAGGATAAGCAGGCAGGAATCTACCACATTCTGGTTTTCTGTCGGTACGTTACTGATGTTGTAAACGGTCTGGTCGACACTGGTATAGGCATTCAGGTTTGTTCCGAATTTAATACCTTTAGTTTCACACCAGGGAATGATTCCAAGTCCGGTTTCATCGCCGGGGAAATGTTTGGTCCCGTTGAAAGCCATGTGTTCCAGAAAGTGAGCCAAGCCACGTTGCTGTGGTTCTTCCAGAATAGAACCTACTTTTTGTGCGATGTAGAATTCTACGCGTTTTTCCGGGAGTGCATTGTGTCGGATGTAATAAGTAAGTCCGTTATCCAGTTTGCCGATACGGACATTTTTGTCCACAGGCATTTGTTGCATGGGTTGTGCAAAAACGGACTGGAAATTGCAGCATATGATAAGGACTGCAATAAATAATCCACGTAATAAATGTTTCATGTTCTATTTAATTTAATAAAAGTTTCTGTGTTATCTGTCGTGATTGTCTATGGTAAATCACAAACAGGCAGAAAAAGAGTTATTTAATGGCTTGGCGTATCCTTACTAATTTTGTTAACAATCCTTCCAATAAATCAAGCTTCAGCATATTGGCACCGTCGCTTTTGGCTACGGCGGGATTTTCGTGTGTTTCGATAAAGATACCGTCTGCCCCTACGGCTATGCCCGCTTTGGCAATAGTTTCTATAAGTTGCGGCATACCGCCGGTCACTCCGCTTGTTTGGTTCGGTTGTTGTAGTGAGTGAGTGACATCGAGCACGACAGGATATCCGAATGATTGCATTTCAGGAATACCTCGGTAGTCCACTACAAGGTCTTGATAACCGAAAGTTGTTCCGCGTTCGGTCAACATAACATTCTTGTTGCCGGCTTCTATTACTTTGTCTGCGGCAAATTGCATTGCCATTGGAGAAAGAAATTGTCCCTTCTTGATATTAACGGTCTTTCCGGTTTTGGCTGCGGCTACGAGCAGATCGGTTTGGCGGCTGAGGAATGCCGGAATTTGAAGTATGTCTACGTATTCGGCTGCCATGTTAGCTTCGTCGGCAGCATGGATGTCCGTTACGGTAGGGATTCCGAAAGTATCATGTACCTTTTTCAGTATTTTGAGGGCTTTTTCATCGCCGATACCCATGAATGAATCCAGACGTGAGCGGTTCGCTTTGCGGTAAGAACCTTTAAATACGTAAGGAATTTGCAATGTTTCGGTGATTTTGACTACTCGTTCGGCAATGCGCATGGCCATTTCTTCACCTTCTATAACACATGGGCCGGCCAGCAGAAAGAAGTTACCGGCAGGATTGTTTTTAAGTTCGATCATATTGTTAATTACAAATTATAAGTTACATTATATAGGTAATACAGGTGTCTCCTTGTTTAGAGGAGGCGTGTTTGTTTTCTTAGTTCGGGATAATAAGCGTGGTCTTTTCCGGGAGAACGCCTACTTCCAGAGGAAAGTGTTTCGGCAGTATCCGTCCGTCCAGATCTACTGAAGCACTTTGTGCTCGGAGTACTTTCACTTTCTTTGTCCGATAGCACTTCACGACTTTGTGATTCAGAATCCTTCCCTGTATCAACATCCACAATCCGGAAATGATTTGCAGGAATTCCGGGCGATAGATCACAGATACATCCAGCCAGCCGTTGTAAGGAACGGCACTCGGTGTCTGTCCCCAGCCCCAGGCACTTCCCACACATACCGTCATGATGCGTCCACGGATATGTTCGTCGTTGATGCGGAGGTGCATTCTGTACAACTTACGTTCGAATATCAGAGAGAACAAGGCGGCAACATACGACAGGAATTTTACGCCCCAGAAACGCTTTGTCTGGTCGGTAATCTTGACGATTCGTGCGCCTAGTCCAATATTAACAGCGTTGAGGAAGTAACGGCGTTGATGTTCTTTTCCATCGTAGAAGTTGCAATAGCCTACGTCTATTTTCTTGAGTCGATGATTAATGATACAGTCGACAGCTGGCTTGTATTCAGTACTGAGTCCCCAATATTTGGCAAAGTCATTCCCGATGCCGTTCGGAATCATGCCAAGTGCGATATTGTCTTTATCCTCTGCATCGGATAGCATAATGCCGTTGATAGCGTCATTCAACGCACCGTCACCACCCACAACGACAATCGTACGATAACCATTGTTGGCTAAAATCTTAGCGAGACGTTCTACTGAACCGAAACCTTCGGATTGCACATAGTCATAGTCGACGCCTTTGCTGTCCATGTATTCCTTGATCTCTTTCCAGCGTTTTTTTACCTTTCGGGTACCAGCTTTCGGGTTGTAAATCACACCCCATTTCTTCGGTTCTACACTCATATCCGTATTTCTATCCTACAATATTAAAAATCTCACTATATTTCACTGCCAAAGATACTAATTCCCCTGCAGTTTTTCTTTCACAAACGCTATCTTTTCTTCCATTGGCAGTTTCGAGCTTATCCAATGAATAGTAAATCCTCGTCTTTCCATGCCGCGAAACCAAGTCATCTGCCGTTTGGCGAATTGATGAATCGCAGTTTCTAATCCGTTAAACATCTCTTCGTATGTCATTTGTCCTGTGACATATAACGTCAGGTATTTGTATTCCAGACCATAATATATTAAATCTTCCGGTGAAATTCCTTCTCTGATCAGTTGTCGTACCTCATCAACCATACCTTCATCCAACCGCTGTTTTAATCGTAGCGTAATCTTCTCGCGGCGTAGTTCTCGTTCGATGTCTACGCCAATGATGAGGCTGTTCAGCTTCGGAAATTCCCGTTCGGGGACTGGGTGGGCGGCATAATATTCTTCAATCTCTATTGCACGAATGGCACGTTTCACTGTGTCTACGTCCGTAGAGTTATGCAACGTTTTGTATTGGCTTAAAATTTCCGTCAGTTCTTCAAGAGAATAACTTGCCAAACGGGTACGCAACTCCGGATTTTCCGGTACGGGCATTAGTTTATAACCTTTTAAGACTGATTCCAAATACATCCCTGTCCCTCCACATAAAACGGGGAGACAACCTTTTTGTTTGACTGTTTCGTAAGAAACCAGAAAATCTTGTTGATATTCAAAAACATTGTATTTGTATCCGGGAGCGGCTATATCAATCAGATGATACGGGATTTTATGTCCATTGACCGTATAATCGGCCAAATCTTTTCCGGTGCCGAGATCCATTCCCCTGTATATTTGACGGGAGTCGGCACTGATAATTTCTGTATTCAATTCATAGGCCAAAGCAGCGGCAAACGGAGTTTTGCCTGAGGCGGTAGGTCCTAATATGGTGATTAAATCATAGTTCGGCATAGTTTTATTTTTTCTACATCTGCAAAATTACGAAATAATTTTCACCTGCTTGGTATTCAGTTGTTTTTTTTGGTTGAAATGCTACATTCATACCTTTACTGCACTTTCTTTATCCGGTAGCTGTGTCGATCGTTCTATTTCTTCCTGTCTATTACCTCCCCTTCATTATTGTTATATAACCTTCCGCTTGGTGGAATATAAAGCACCGCTTTAGAGAACGTAAAGCATAGCTTTAGGTAGTCTAAAGCAGTGCTTTATAAAAGTCTAAGTGTTTGTTTCAATTATAAGGAAGAAAAATATGTGAGGCTTTCAAAAGTCTGTTTTTTACTTTTTCAATCAAGGAATAAGGGTGATTTTATGTATTTTACTTTTAAACGGTAAATTCCCATGTCTTAATATTATTAATGCGAACCAAATACTGATTCGCATTAATAATATTAAGACATGGGAATTTACCACTCTATGGCAAATTCTTCGTCATCAATCAGCGTATTGATATTGCGTTGCATGGTCATGCTTCCTTCAACTCTGTAATGCGCCGTGTATCCCTGAGTTTCCCATGGATCTACAAATGTATAATTAAGTTCTCTTATCGTAACGGTTCTGCGCATCAGGGCAGGCCGTGAGGCATCCATCATTTCAGAAATCTCATACGTTGCTTGCTTCTTCGATTCAAATTCAATGTTTGGATTTTCTGCCCTCAACTCTACCGTACCTTTCATTTTGTCATCCGGGTCCTGATTAAATGTCGCATAAATTTTGAATTTTCTACGGTCGGTTCTTTTTTCTTTTATAGCACCCGCATAGAAGAATATGGTATTTTCGTCAACCACGTATGCTTCACGAGTGTCAACTACAAGTGGTTTGTTGGTATCTTCGGGAAAAACATTCAAAGCCGTGGTTCCATAGTTTCCCGAGAAATCATTGAAAGGAGTTATCCATAGTAGAGCATTGTTGAAATTTTTTCGTGGATGAGAGGTGTAATTATAAGAAGGATCATCCTTTATGATAAGGGGCAAAACCCACTTCTCCGACAAATCAAGCCCGTTAAAATTAAAATTGATATCCATCAGAGCCTGACATTCGCCGGCCGGAATATGTATGTCATAATTCGGAATAGAATAAAAATTCTCGGGTAACTGTTTGTAGTACAAATCTTCCCGTTCATAGTAATGTTCATAGTTATAGATGTCGAGTGTATCGTTATCTATACCTACATGTACATCGATGTCTTTATTATTCATCGTGGAACCGGCCACTATAAGAGGAAGACGATAGGGAGAAGGTTGTCCCTTTCTATACTTCAAACGGATACGAGATACGGTAGATGTAGGAGCTTTGAACGAAACATAGTGTTCATATTGCTCATCTGAATAAAATTCGCTGCAAGAACTCAGCATTACAAGTAACGTAACCAAAAGCAAAGAGATATTTTTTTTCTTCATAATCGTTTTTTTTAATAGTAATTACTTTTCACTCTGCCAACCCGGGTTTTGAGTCAATCTCACATTTTTTTCCAACTCGGAGCGGTCGATAGGCCAAAAATAAGTTTTCTCGGCAAAACAGGTCAAAACATCAGAAACAGGAACCGGTTTATAGAACAAGTCGCGTTCTCCTTTTGTCATAAAAACATTACATCCGTACATAGGCAGAGATTCTTCATCTTTAGCGTCTTTCCAACGTCTCAAGTCAAAATAGCGTTGCCCTTCAGCCATAAGTTCAATCTGACGTTCGCGTTTGATTTTCTTACGGAATAGTTCCTTATTACCATACTCTTCTGGCGTAAAATCAGGTATTCCGGCACGGATTCTTACAGGCTGTACTCCTTTCTTCAGTTCATCCTCATTACGTGAAATACTATGAGTACCAGAGTTATCCCAAGTCTCAATCTGGTATGAACCATCAAGTTCATTCAATGCTTCAGCGTACATTAACAAGATATCGGCATATCTTATCAAAGGATCCGCCTTCTTTGAGATATGAGAAAATTCACCATTTATGTTCTTGTCATCATTGGTGTCTGTTGGACGTACGTACTTCATCAATCCTATGCCGGTTTGAAGCCAGTTTAGGCTATTGGACATACCTTCCGTCTCGCCCCGATAATACCAGCTTCTATAAGGACCTCTATCACTGCTCTGTGTTGCATTTGTCAACCACCAAGTTACTCCGTTGTATGCTACCGATGCATAGAATCGGGGTTCTCGATTGGCATATTGAAGCGATACATTTTCTTCTAGAGGTTTATAAAGTCCTTTGCTCACATCACTTGCGGTGACAAAGCCGGTAACTCTTTGTGAAGAACCGTCTCCGCGACCTATTTCAATATCTTTGCCCGGAATATCTTTACCATCTTTCATATAATAGGCATCACATTGTTTCTGCGTCACACAAGTTGTATTGTTTCCTTTGGCTTTACTGACCGGAAGTTGATAAAAGACCATATAGTTTACTCCATAACTGCCCTGATTGTTTCCTCGTGTAAATATCAATTCGGGATTTTCTACTGTTGACAGTTCACCATTAAAGACTGAACGGTATGATTCAAACGGGTCTATGTCTTTATATCCGTTGGGCCAGGATTTTGTTGAAAAATTGCCGTCGTCATATGGTGGCAGTGTAACTGGATACCCGTCAAACCCTTCAGTACGTTTATAGGCTACATACAAATTATAGGCTTTAAGGTCAATCACGTCTTTTGCCGCAGCAGCTGCCCTTGCCCATTTCTTTTCATCATAGGCAGCAGCAAGTACGGGGCTCAATACAAAATGTGGCATGGACAAAATGTAGGACGAAGTACGTGAAGCCGCTTGTACATAGGTGATTGACGAATGTTTTGCGATATATTTAGGAAGAAAACAAAAAGTTCCGTTCCTTCTATTTTGCTTCCGTTGCTTCTATATTCATTCCGGAAGACTGTGCTGTAAATAGGGAAAACAATGAGAGATAGATTGAAAAGGCGAAGGAAAGGCTGTATGTTACTTCCGTTTTAGGCTTAAATAAAGGCTATACACTCCATTTAGACGGGGGATATAGCCTTTATTAATTTAGATATAGAAATACATTACAGCGGCTTAAAATGCTATTTTCGCGCACTTCGAATAAGTACTCCTTGTTGTATGATCGCTTTTTTAGTAGCGAAGGAAACACCATCAGACAACCCCTTGTGGCGTAGGGTTTCTTCCGTAATACCTATCTCTTCAGCAGTAAATTCAGAATAGATTGCTGATATAGAACCAAAAAAACGGCTTGTTTTTTTGAAAATGAGATGAACATGTATAACCTTAGTCTCTTTAGCCATGACCTTACTTTTAGATATTTATAATACTAAAAACTTCCATATAGTTACTATATAGAAGTTTTTCTAATTGCAAATATACGAAATAAACAAAGAAAATAAGATGTATTTTTGTTTATTTCGTGATAAATACAGACTTATGGAAAAGATTTAATTTATTGTTAAAATAGCCTATACCCATGCCATCACCCTTTAAACACCCATTAGAAAATGAGAACAAAATGTGAATATCACCCATTAAACACCCATTAAAAAAGAAGTGTTTTTATTGTTGAGTTTTACCCTATAATACTGGTATATGCATTGAGTTATACCCTATAATACAACTTTTAGGGATGTGAATGTTTTAATAATACGTTGAAATACATGCGTTTATGGTAAAAATAATATTTGATATTAAGTTAACCTTTTCATAAGTAGGGACATTTGACTTTTCAAAGCATCCACATCGTCTTCTAAATGGTTTACTTTATCATAATATGTCGCATTAATATTAGGCATCTTTGCGCTTAAATACCATTCCACATATAGTATAGTATTAATCTCATCTTCCATCAAATTAAAATTTGGATAATTAGCTTTATCAACATTATCAGAGGTACAAACTATAAAACCATGTTCACGAAATCTATTTTTTATACGTTTCACGTAAGCACGTCCACTTCTGTCGCTTACCACATATACATGATTGTCTTTAATCTCATTCCATTCGCTTCGATCCAATAATCTTAAGATAAGATATGAACAGTCTAATAATGTCGGAGACATACTTTCTCCCCGTACTTTAACACAGAAATATTTTCTATTCCTACGTAGCATATTGTAAGGAAGACTAATAGTTTTCACAACTTCTATAAAATCAGGATTTTCACATCCATAACCTGCAGCTACAGATATATCAACGATAGGGATTGACTCAAATTCCGACTCTATTGGAACGATTTTAGAAATTTTCGCTTGATTGTCATCACGTAGCATTGAACCACATCCAGCAAGCAGCCAATCCGTAGAGATATCGCTATAATATGAGAGAAATTTCAATAAATTATCTTCAGACATTCCATTCGGTTGACTCAACACACCATTGGTTATGCCTGTATTTTTATAACATTCATACTTTGTAATCCCTTTAAAATCCAAATATTGCAGAATTCTCTGCTTTAATATTGAAAAATCTCTCGTATTTTCTTTCATAATTGAAATATCTCTATTATATTTGCAGCGTGTTACAGATTAACAGCGCTCAAATGTATGAATAATAACTCAAAAATAAAAAGGTATGAAACAAATAATTGAATTAAGAGACACGGAAAAACGAAAGATGATTGCAGAAACATTTGGAATATCTCTCGCAAATCTTAGTCAAATACTCCGTTTCAAACGGAACGGAAAAAATGCAGAAGCAATCCGCAAAATGGCACAAGAAAATGGCGGTATTAAATATACCGAAGGCAATGAACCATCAAAAGTGAAGGTTTTGGATTCTCACGGAAATGTAACAAGAGTAATAAGCAATAAATAAAAATTTGCAATGCAAAAGAATAAGATTTTGAAACGTATAGATCGCATCATTTTTCAAGCCATTGTCATGGGTGATAACTTAACAGCAGATGATGTGCTACGCCTCGGCAACCATGCCAGATTCAAGAAGAAACTATTCATGGTTGGTGACACGTGCCGGGTTTCAGTGAGAAAGTTGTCCAATTCAGCGAGTATATTCACAGTCGTCAATTTCTACTACATCAATAGTCTCTGTTTTATGGATCGTATCCGACACTATTTGGGCAAATTGAGGACAACAGCATTTCGTAATATGGGCATAAGTGAAGTCATTGTCGTAATCATAGATGATACGTGCCTTTAGCTTATGAACAGGACATTTTACATCTCGGAGTATACTCTTGCATATTGTTTGGTCTGATGCAAGTTTAGATTCCAAATCATCGAAAAACATCATAACGGTTTATTTAAATTAAATATTTTCCATATTGGCTACAAATGTAGCAAAACTATTCCGGTTCGTGATGAATAGGAATAGCCTTTTTAGAAAAATGAATGTAGAACAAGAAAAACGATATAGTATATGAAAACATTTAGAGTGATTCAGAATGTGTTGATAGCGGTCGGGATAATAACTACCGTTTCATTGGTTGACGGGATTGAGGTGTCTGCCTCTAATGTGCAGGCGGCTTTTGTCATTGCCTGTTTCACGATAGTGACCATTCTTGAAAGGGAATTCCGTTCGGAAAAGGACGAAGAGTAAAACAAGTATGCAAGCAAGGAACTTCCCCGTATTTCGGGATAACACAGACTCATGGTTTCAGATTGAATTTGTCATGGTATTATTTAATGGTGTTAGGACAGGTTTTCAATGGGAACAGGTGAAAAGAGGGGAAGTAGCTACAATTCCGGGGCGGTGCCGGAACTTGCACAAATAATAATATTAATATAATGGCTGAGATATTTAATAATCGGATTTGCGTGTTTGCGAATGAATTAATCATCTTCAATCCCAAAACGCAAGTTGGGAGTGAAGATGGGTTCATTCCTGAAGGAACATACTATTCGATGGCGAGGAACGGACAACTTATTGTACTCCGTCGTGGTATTCCCGGATGTCCTGCCCTAGTAGATTTTGAAACCATGAGAAAGGACGTTAAAAAAGAGTACATTGTACGTAAGGGTGATCCCCGTGCGGAAATTGCTGCTAAAACACAGAAATCCATATTGGAAGATGCGATTGTCTACAGCAATGCCGCCTACGAGTTTTTCAGTGTGAAATACCGCTATGATGGTGACAAGAAACTTCCCCCCGCGAAGATTGACGAATATACCCTTAATGTGCGCATCATGAACGCGCTCCTGTCCCTTCGCGATGGTCGTAAAGCCAACTCGATAGGTGGCGGAAGTACACGGATTAACGTTTGGGAGAAACTTTGTAAATTGAGCAATGACCTGCTGACACTGAAAGACCCGAACGGACGTGATATTTTTCCTCATAACCTACCAAAGAACTGGAAAGCTTTGAAACGTAAATGCGAACAATATGAAGCGGCACGACGGATCAGCGAAGAAGAAGGCTATCGCAGTGTCATTCATAAATCGTATGGCAACAAATACGCGGCAGTCGTAATGAACGAGGATGCGAAGGCGGTGATGCATAAGTTAATCAGCATGCATAACAATCTGAATAATGTTCAAATCATGGAGGAATACAACAAAGTGGCTTCCCTGATGGATTGGAAACCGATTGACAGCCCTACCACTGTTGAGAACTGGAGACAAAAATTTGCTCTCACAACAATGGCGGGAAACAAGGGGGACAAAGCTCTGAAAAACACACGCATGAAACAGATACACCGTGAAGCCCCGACACAAGCACTTACTTACTGGACGCTGGACGGATGGGATGCGGAACTGTTCTATCAGAAAAAGACTCCCAAAACGGTGAAGAAAAACGGTGAGGAAAATAGATATATGTACACCACTTATACCAACCGGAAAACGATGGTAGTCGTACTTGATGCCTGTGAAAAATATCCGGTCGGATACGCCATTGGTGATCATGAGTCACCCGCGCTTATCCGTGAAGCATTACGAAACGCAATACAACATACCAAAGAGCTGTTTGGGGAACGCTATAAGCCTTTACAGCTACAAAGTGACAATTATCAAAAGAAGGTGATGGTTCCCTTCTATGAAGCCATGACCAAGTATTATACACCAGCCGCTTTGGGAAATGCAAAGTCCAAAATAGTAGAACCCTATTTCAAACACCTGAATGTGGAATACTGCCAAAAACAGGCGAACTGGTCAGGCTTCGGCATCACTGCTGACAAGGATAACCAGCCTAATTTGGAAGTATTAAACCAGAATCACAAGTTCATCCCGGATGAAGCCACCGTTATTGCACAATTGGAAGCTATTATAGCGCAGGAACGGGCAAAGAAGATAGATGCTTACCGCGCTGCATGGGAACGCACCGAAGAAGCCCGTAAAATGCCTTTCGGGATTGAGGAATATCTGATGCTCATGGGGGAAACCACCGGACGCACGAATAAGATCACGGGTTCGGGGCTGTTTATCGAGTTTATGGGTGAACGAATCTGCTTCGACAGCTTCGACCTTTCCCTCCGCGACCATTACAACGAAGACTGGATAGTACGCTTTGACCCGGACGATATGAGTCAGGTGCTTGTATCGAACGCAAAACGCCTGAAGTCCGGTCGTGTAGACAAGGAGATTGGGACATTGCAATACATACTGCAACGTGATATCAAAGTTCCGATGGCTTTGGCTGATCAGAAACCGGAACATTTTGAATACCGGACACGTGTCGACAGGTTCAACAATGAAATGGCGGAGAAGGTAAAGGAGAAGGCTAAAGACGTCGATAGGAGAATCACCACCATTTGCCAACGTATCCCCGAAATAGCTGCAGGAACGGTTCTTGACCACTACCTGATAACTGACAGCTTGGGACAGCACAAGGATGTCCGGTCAAAAATGAGGGATGACGCCACGGATGCAGATTTCATGGAAGTGACCCAACATATCACCCGGCAAAGTGTAGCAATGGCTTCCACCGGAACGGATGATGAAGATTACGATTACAACCCGCTGGACATGAATTTTTCAAGATGATTTAAAAACAATTTAAAAGATATACAACATGGATAATCAAGCATTAAAAACGTACATAGAGAAGTTAATCAATCGCGGATCATCTGCAACGGAGTTGGCGCGTAAATGTGGAATATCGGATACCGCCATGTCCCAATTCAGAAGCGGCAAGTATGGAGCGAATGAAGACTCCATCGCTGAAAAGATTGCTTCCGGTCTAAATTACTACGAAAACGCCTGGAATGTAGTGGAAAGCGTCACCAGTTACCAGCAGGTACGCACCGCGTTCGTTGCTGCAAAGAAGAATCACAAATGGATGTGTATATCTTCACGTTCCGGTAGTGGAAAAACTCAATCCCTCATAGACCTTTATAACATGAGTGCTGATAATTCAGTCATATATCTGAAATGCCGGAAATGGACAGCACGTAAATTCCTGACCAAGTTAGCCACATGTATGGGAGAAACAGTAATACGCTATATGGATAACGACGACCTGATGGACTTAATTGTTTCACACATTAACCGTATGGCTGGAAAATCTCCTTTGTTAATCCTTGATGATGCCGGAAAATTAGCGCACAGTGCCCTTTGTACGTTGATACCGCTATATGATGACACTTTACACCGTTTGGGGGTTATCGTAGCCGGAACAGAGACGCTGGAACGTAATATAAAACGTTATGTTGGTCGTATAGAAGGATATGATGAAATCGACGGTAGATTTTGCCGGAACTACATCGCATTACTGGGAGCTACGAAAAAAGATGTCAAAGCCATTTGCGCGGCAAACGGGATCAATGATACAGAGGAACAGGAAACCATTTGGGGAAAGTTGAATAAAGAGAAAAAAGAGCCTGTGCCGGGAAAATATGTTTGGTTTACCGATGATTTGCGTGAACTGTCCGGCATGATCGAAGACCGTATAATCAAACAACAAATCGAGCGTGGAGAACTGGCATGAAAGTTTGGAGTCAGAAGAACCTAGAAGACATCCGACATGAATATATTGATTTTGACGGTGAATGGTATTTGGCATTCGGTCGTCCTGAAAAGTCCGGTTGCTGGATCATTTACGGAAAGTCGGGACAAGGAAAAAGTTCTTTCGCTCTGCAGCTGGCACGCAAATTTGATGAAATGGGGCTTCGTGTTCTTTATCTAACATTGGAAATGGGCGCGTGTGACGACTTCGTGAACTCCGTGCTTGATGTAGGTATCAGCAGTAAGACAAACAATATAATCTACTCGGACGAAGCCACCATCAAAGAATTGGACGAATACTTGTCAAAGCAACGTAGCCCGGACGTGATAATGATAGACTCCATACAATACTTCGAGCAGCAAGGGGGAGCGAAAGCCCCCGAAATAATCCGCCTGCGCAAGAAGTATCCGCGAAAGATATTTGTCTTTATCTCGCATGTGGACGGGCGCGAGGTGGAAGGAAAAACCGCCTATGACGTGAAACGTGACAGCTTTAAAAGAATCTACGTGGAACATTTCAAAGCAACATTTATCGGACGTGGCAAAGGAGGTTCACGCGGATATTACATAGTATGGGCGGAAGGGTATCAAAAACATTGGATTGAAAATATTAAAAGTGATAATGATGGAACAGAAGACGAAGAAACCTATCAGTAAAAGCCTTATCAAACGCCTGCATATCATATACAGCGCACAAGGCATTGATGACGAACAAAAGCGGGCTATCCTGCTAGACCTAACGGACGGACGGACAAATACCACAAAAGAGTTGACATACAGCGAAGCAATGTATCTCTGCGGCTATTTGAACGGTGCGAAAAAAGAAAACAGGGATTTGACTATCACCGAACGGGAAATAAGGAGGCGCAGGTCGGCTGTTCTGAAGAGAGTACAGCGGATCGGAATCGACACAACGGACTGGGGAGCGGTAAATGCGTTTTGCCTTGATGTCCGGATAGCTGGAAAGAAGTTTCGCGAACTGGACGGGGAAGAACTTCTCCTGTTGATACCGAAGCTGGAATCAATATTAAAGAAGAAAGAAGATGGCGGATATTAGTGCGGAACAACACCGGATTAACCGGATTAATGAATTACTGGATCGGCTTGACAAGATTCCCGGTGAACTGGATGCTATACACGAAAAATTGTATGCCGGGAATATGGATCGCAATACATTTGCGAAGCTGGTAGACCAAAGGTCATCGCTTTATATCGAAGTGGAAAACAAGGAACGGGAACTGAAAGAAGTATATAAAATCAAATTGTAATTAATCATTTAAAAGTTAATAGTATGGATATTAGTAAATTGTCAAAAGAAGAAAAGGCGGAACTGTTGCGTAAACTGAAAGAGGAAGAAAAAACAGAGTCCATTCAGCGGAAAGAAACCTACGAAGCATTGAGGCATCAATTCATGTTCGATGTGGAAAGTAAACTCATGCCAGTAGTGAATGACGTTCAGGGCTTTTATGATTGGATTGTAGGTGAAAGCAAGGCTTTCCGCAACGTGATGCGGGAATACGGTCAGCTCCGTATGCGTCAGGGTGAAGAAACCGCCACTTTTTCAGTAGTAGACGGGAACTTCAAACTGGAGGTAAAAAGCAATAAGGTGAAAAGTTTTGATGAACGTGCCGATCTCGCTGCCGAAAGGCTGATTGACTACCTGAAGAATTATATAGCCCATTCAGAAAAAGGAGTCGATGATCCGATGTATCAAATGGCGATGACGCTTCTCGAACGTAACCGTCAGGGGGATTTGGACTATAAGTCTATAAGCAAATTGTATGAATTGGAGTCACGTTTTGATGAAGAATATGCGGCTATCATGCAGTTGTTCAAAGAAAGCAATGTCGTGTATAAAACTGCAACTAATTACTATTTCCATAAGCGTGACGAGAACGGAGTATGGCGTCGTATTGAACCTTCATTCTGTAGATTATGATTATAGCAGTTGACTTTGACGGAACCATTAGCCGGGGGAAATTCCCGGCTATTGACGGGGAGCAACCATACGCTGGCGAATCGCTCCGGAAATTACATGATGAAGGACATAAAATCATTATTTGGACGTGCCGTACTGGTGATCAGTTATTGAATGCCATCAACTGGCTGTTGGAACGCAAAATACCATTTGACCGTGTAAATGACCATGATCCTGAAAATGTTGCCAAATATGGTGAAGGCGGGAAAAAGATATATGCCCATTGCTATATCGATGACAAAAACATTGGGGGCTTTCCCGGATGGCTGGCATGCATGAAAGAGATTGAACGGATGGAAGAAGCCTATAAAACTATTTTAAAAGAGGATAAAACTAAAGTATGAACAAAAAGAAGGAGATAATACGCACTATCAGAAATTTTAAAAGGATTCTGAAAAGTGGGAATGTGAAAACGGTATTGACCGTTAGTGATTGGGATATATATGCAAAAACATACACTATTGAGGAAATTGCCGCCCGTTTTTTACGAATAAAAGGTTATAATGTACAAATTACCATATCGGATAATACGGAGCACCCTTCCTACCTGTTTGGTTATATACGATTCTATCGTTATGCTAGAATCAAGTTTAATTCTAATTAGAAAAAAGATGAATGCAAAAGACCAAAGAAAACTATGCAAAGCCGGATATACAATCCTGCGTCGCCATGATTACCCCCAGCCGCATATCACTTTTAAAAGCGATATAAATCCGGATAGTTGGAAAAGGTATGGGGACAATTATCCTTCAAAAGCGGAAAGAGACCGGGCAATGAAACGTTTATTAACCGATGATAAAACGGTAGAAGATTAAAAATGGCATGAAGTATGATACGTAAACATTATAAAATTACAATTAAAGAAATCGGAGTGGACAAACCCGTTGAAACCGAATACAGTGGTTTTATTGACCGTAAAAGATTAATAACTTTTTATGGACTGAATAATCCCGATGTAGAGTGGTTTGACATTGAAGAAATTCCCGAATAACTTAAGAAAAAAATAGAAATGAACAAAAACTTAAATAAAGCAAAGACAGGAGTAACCCTATCTTTGACTGTTAAAGCTAAAATGAAGATTATAAAACTCTTTCATAATAGCGTGGTTTTTCATTCTCTGGATTCTGTTTGATTAGGTATCCATCATAAACTAATTGTGAAATCGCAAGTCCAACTTCACGTCCATCTTTTATGGAAGGTTCCAATGCTTGAGCCCATAACAAAAGCATATGCTTGGTTATGTCTGTTTGCCCAACTGTTGTGTTATTCAGTAATCCTTGTAAGATAGTGTCTTGGGTATTCATAAATATATATATGTTTAAGTGAATTGCAAAGATAAAAAAAATATGATAATAGCATGGTTCTCTTGCGGTGTAACTTCCGCAGTCGCTTGTAAGATAGCGTTGAGTTTGTATAATGATGTGCATATATACTATATTGAGACAGGTTCCGGACATCCTGATAATACCCGATTCCTTGCAGATTGTGAGAAGTGGTACAGGCAGCCTATCCACATTATCCGAAGCGACAAATATACTTGTGTAGCTGACGTTTTAAGGAAAGGTTTCATCAATGGTGCGCATGGTGCTGCTTGTACTCTTGAACTGAAAAAGAAAGTTCGGTATAAATTGGAAAAGGAATTGCAACATTGGGACGGGCAAGTTTGGGGATTCGATTACGACCCGAAAGAAATAAATCGGGCTATCCGGCTAAAGCAACAATACCCTGATACAAAGCCTTTATTTCCTCTTATTGAAAGGCAGATAACAAAGCCGGATGCGATGGGGATGCTTTGGAAAGCTGGCATTAAACAGCCTGTCATGTACTCAATGGGTTACAATAATAATAACTGCATCGGTTGTGTCAAAGGCGGTATGGGCTACTGGAATAAGATACGAAAGGATTTTCCAGATGTATTCAACGAGGTAGCACAGATTGAACGTGATGTTGGCGCAACGTGTCTAAAGGATAAAGACGGACGTATCTTCCTAGATGAATTACCAACATGGCGAGGTGACCCACTGGAAGAGATTATACCAGATTGCTCTCTTATCTGCCAGATAGAGTTTCAAGAGATACTTGATAGGCAAGTAGAACGAGTAATGAAAGGAAAAATTAGTATTAACGATGTAGCCTAATTAGGCTCAAAACAAGATAGAAATGAATAAGAATATAGTCGTAAAGAAGGAAAAACCTTTTTGTCAATTAAAGAAGATTCCTGGGGTAGAGAAGTACAAAGTTGATGCATATTGGATTAACGATACTAGCGATATAGAACCGACACTAGAATTGGGATATGCGTGCACTTCTTCTGGAAATAACGGAGCTATAAACATTTGGAAGGATGATACAGGAATGATTCGCAGTGAATTAATGCGACACTTAGTAGTTGTTGAAAAAAAACGTTTGTCAGCTATGCAGAAGTGGAAAAATGTGTTAGTGATTGGCTTAAAAGAATTAACGAATAACAATAATGAAGCCGTGCGGAACTTTTCTTCTGCACGGCTTTCGTTTTTTCTAAAAATGTTTATAACCGCTTGTCATAGCTTGAATAGCTTTCCACCTGCGGTATTTTTCGTATATATCCCATTTGAATATTGTCCAAGCAACGTACCAGCGTCCTTTCCATAGCGGGCAGAATATCACGCTCGTAAAAATCACGCGGACGGGCTGAATAGTCTATTTTGATTATTTCCTGTTCGCATATATCACCCGTGTCAAGTCCGTTATCCGCCCAAAACCATGTGGCAGCAGTGATTGGCTCTTGCCGTTTGTAAGCCCATTTGATTGAAGATGCGCCACGTCCATACGGCAGTGGTGACGGGTGAAATATCAATGTCCCGTAAAGCGGTTCTTTCAACACTTCCACCGACACCTTTTCCGTCAGAAGCGGGGCAATGGCTAGATCATACACTCCGGTGCTTTCGTTCCAAACACGGTAACCTTTCTCGCGTACACAGGCTTCCGCTATTTTGTAAGCCTGTGAGTCCTTATTTCCTAATATCTTGATGATCATATTCCCCAATATATTTAAATGCCTGTACTGCCCTGAAATGACCTCCGTATCCGGTAGAACATTTAGTAGATTTTCCTTTTCCCTGCATGGACTTTGCCATCGAACTTGCGCTTCTCGCCTTATTTGAACCATAAAGGCTGGCTCCTGTTTGTACCCATTTCTTTGAGTGCCGTAAAGCTCCGCATAACTGGGGATGTGAAGTATGGAAAAATACAGGTAGTTTTTTCCCACAACGTCCGTTCCCCTTCAGATGATATTCGCATACTGCAGCTAAAAATTTAGTGCCAACTCCGATGCCTTGCCATTCCGGCATGACTACCAAACGCGTCGAGCGATACGCTCCAGCTGTGAAAAGGGGGGCTACTGCCAAATGGCATACGGGCTCGTTCCCAATGAAACCCACGAAATATTCCGCAGCAACGGGCAACGGCAAGTCTAAATAATAATGCTGTTTAAACAGTCTTGGGAATACAGTTCCTCTGACCTTATAAATTTGAAGTTCGAGTTTTGGACGTTGCCGAAGACAGTCACGCTCGTAAAAGCGTGCCTCCGCAGTATCGTACACCCAATCCGGCTGCAACCATTCAATAATATCATAATGACAGGATAGAAGGACAATCTTACCTTTGCCACGTCTCCAAGTTTTAGAGAATGCTGCCGCACCCACTTTCGCGATCTGACGGTCAATCACGGACGTAAATTCATCAACGACGGCATGCTCCGGACGTTCGCAAGCCAAACGGGCTAAACCAGCGCGAAATTTCTCACCGTTCGACAGCACATTGAAGGGGCGTAGCCATGCCGGAACGTCACCCAAACCTACAGCCGAAAGCATTCCGGTGACCGTATTAAAATCCCCGTCCGGAGCGATGCAGTCAATAATAGGTTTATTGCTGTCCCAACCGGAATAAAGGTCATAAATCGGCTCGTTAAAGATTTTGCTTCCGATACTGGTTTTTCCACTTCCTGAAGGTCCGACAATCAAACCTATTTGCCATTCCTTACCCTCGATGGGCAATTCAGCCACCTTTTCCCAATCACAGCCTTTTTCCGCATTGAAAAGGCTTTTTACCCTTGCAGCGCGATAGCTGTCAAAATCGCTGCAATGGTGTCGTACTTCTACTCTCATACACTTACTACCTTTAAAGTTAAACCTTCAGCTTTCAGGCGTTCATAAATAGCCTGCTGTTCTTTTTCATCTGTGCAAATGACGATAACGCCATATTGCGGTTTATACGTATATTTTCCCATAACTAATAATTTGAGTTCGGGACAAAAGTACTCCGGGGCTGTCAATCCGGCACGATACATGAAGTTGTTTACACTGCAAACGTTTTGCAGTCACTTTGGAAACGCTTGATAAGACTATATACCTTTCTCTCACTGACAAGGTACTTGTCAGATAATGCCGCGACTATATAAGACACTTTCTCACCATGTCCTAACAGTTTCATATAATCCGCATACAGATCGATATAGCGACAATCTTCAAGCCGTATTCCGGCATCCTGTAATTTTTTCAGGAGTTCCCTATTAAAGTTTAATATCTCTATGACTTTCATAATACAAATTTGATTATCTTTGTCGCACCACTCATGTACGAAACGAAAATGCGCTGTATCGCAGCAGAAGGTATTAGCCCTCAGCTGTGCGATACAGCGCATTTTGTTAGTACGTGAGTGGTATTACTACTAACAGGCTGGGGGCTTTTTATAGCCTTTCCCCCGCAGGCTTATATTCAATTTTGACAAATCACCGGAAATCCGTATATTTGCGCTTATAATAATGCTTTCTTATGCGGAATCCTGAAATGACCAAAATACGTGACCGGAAGATGGTAGAAACGTTCTATCATCTCTATGATAAAAAGCGCATCCGTTTGGAGGATGTTCTTTTGCGTATGAGTCATGACCTGTTCTTTCTTGATCAGAACTACATCTACAAACGGATTTTTTATATATCGGAGAATTTATCATATTACGAGCAATTAAAAGAGGGCAAAAAGCCCGATTCAAAAAAGAACGATACAAATCAACTTAGTCTTGGTTTTTAACCGTTGCATCATAGATGATACAGCGGTTCTTCGTCTTCCGTTTTCTCCGGTAAGTCCCCATTGCTAATTTTCATTTCACGGTCTTTCATGTCGGCATGGCTTGCAAGTTCCATTGTGGTGTAATCCATGATTTCACATTCAAAGCTGATCCGGTACATGTTTCCCGCACCTCCCGACTCTTCCCGTCCGACATGGGTGCGTCGGAGCGTGCCGAAGTTCTTCCCCGATTTTCCGTGCAACATCATCCCCAGTAAAGTCAACAGATCAAGGAATGACAACGCCTCTTCCTGCATTTCCGCACCTTCACAGGTATCGGAAAAGGTTTCGTAAAACAGCCGGAAATCAATCTGTGTGTGAAGCCGCTGAACGAGCAACCCTTCGTCCTCGATGCCCAGCGTATTAAATTCAATGAATACAGCCGGGGACGAAAAGGGATGTTCTTCATCGAGAAAACTGACCTGTTCATGCCACATGTCGATGTGTTCAATCTCCGGTGTGTTTTCCATCCTTTCCCTTAGCTCGGAATACTCATCCGGAATAGATGCCAGGAACCCGTCTTTGCTCCGTATTATTTCAACCAGTTCTTTGTAACAGTCTGTCCAAATCATAACTATATTGATTAAATATTTGAGAATCGTTTGTCAATCTCCGACGCTATCCATGCGTCCAGCTGTTTCATGAATGCGGCAGATTCACCCATGTACTGACGTTTCGGAATCCTTATCCTGCTGCCCGCTTTTTTTAGTGCCATACCTTTGTAGAAGGAAGCCATTGTAGACAACCGTGCATTGGCTTTATTTTTCCGTAATTCGCCATTCTTTTTCTTTTGCATTGTTCCGGTTGACTTCATGTACAAATACCAAAAATAACGCTTCATCCGCTCCGTTACGACAATATACCCGCCCTCATTGTGAATCTTGGCGTATGCCAGCGGGTCAGTCTGAAAAGTAATGCGGTCTATCCCTCGACTGACTGCATGAATACTGTCGCGAAGTTTCCCGCTTTGTATCAATACGCCACGATCCGAACCGATTGTGAGTGACCTTTTAGCCCACGGTATCAGTGATGTATCAAGAAATCCCTGTCTGCGAAAATTCTGCTTGAAGAAGTTCACACCCGCAACTTTCGCGTAACGGTGCGCATCTTCTACCAGCGTGGATAATTCTTTGAAAAAATCGGGTAATTCAGTCCTTTCCATTTGCATTTCAAAATAAAATTGTATATTTGCAATGTTCGCGGCTGTAACAGGTCAAGAGCTCCCTTCAGGAGTGGTAGTTTCGGCTACTGCTCCTGAAGTTCTTTAAGAAGGTCAATTGTCTTTCCGTCCGCCACATCCTGCCATGACACTTTCACAGCTTTCCTCTTATAAATGAACACCATCTGCTGCCCGGAATACTTTTCGCCATACAGTTTGTATATGCCGTTCAGTTTGTTTTTCAGCATTTCCGGTTCGACAGTGTCAAAAGCGCTCAAATTGAATACAGTATATTCGCACTGCTGTTTTTTCGAACTGTCAAGTCCGTGTTTTATACCGCCCAGTCCCTGAATGTTTTTCAGGTCTGCCAGCTTTTCGTCAATCAGATATTCCGGGTTCTTCACCCCGTCCTCGTTGATGTGCGGGCGGATTTTCACTTTCATCTTCAGTTCCTTTGAAATTACCCGTGCGCTTTCCACATTCTTTGCCAAGTCTTTCGGATCAGCAAAATCGCTGATCATCACTTTCGATTCCGGATCACGATGGTAAGGAGCGTATAACTTGCTCCGTTCCGTCTCCTTCCTGATTTTTTCCAAATGCCCGTCGGGCATTGAGAAATAAGGATGTGCGACCGTGAATATCTCACCGGATTGCCCTACGTTGTTCGCAAAGGCATCCGGTATCGTCACAATAGGCGTAGCAGGCGTTTCCGGTTCGTCCGTTTGTTCGGCATAACACCTGCACCGATATCCGTTTGGCGGGTAGTTCCGCAGCCAAAACGGGTCGTTAATAGGTTTTACGACACCATCCAGTATCCTATGTGATTCTCTTACCCGTTCATCCCCTGCAGTCACATACTTCAGATTAGGCATTATATCCGCATTCTCCTTGAATTCCTGCCATTCACTGGCGCGTCTGCAGCTTGTTTCTGCCGTTTCAAATTCCGTGCGAAGGTAATTTTCATTATAGTCTTTATGAATTGCCATAACCTTTTCCCGGAAGTCCTCATAAGAAAGTTTCTTCCCCTTATCATCATAAAGGGCATCGTTCATCTCCTTAATTTCCTGATACGTCTTCGCTCCGGAGAACTTGAACAAGTTGTCACGTATCCGCTGGGTATCTTCCGCCAGTTCCGGATCATTATAGTCGTCTTTTCCCCATCCTTCAGCCGCCTTCTTATTCAGTTCCCCGTATGTCTTCCTGAATAATTCCTCATCAATATCTCCCGTTTTGACCTTTCGTTCATAAACTTGTTTCATCACCCTGCCGATGATGCCGCTGAAATCATACTCTCCGGCTTCCATGGAGGGTGACGTTACCGCTTCATCGTCCGGTTCGGTCTTTTTTTTTTGAGGGTCTGTTTTTGGCTGATTCGGCAATGTTCCTCCCTGTTGCTCACCACCGGGATTTTTCTTTTGACCAATGATCGGAAGCCCCGTTTTCTTTGCGACCTCTTCGTGGTCAAATTCAAAGGTATAAGCCAGCTTGTTGATCGCTTCGATGTATTCCGTGATAGACAAACTTTCCGTGTCGTCCCACTTCAGTTTCAGCCTTTCAAGTGGTTTATATACCGGGCTTATCTTCACCAGTTTAGGGATGATAATATAGTTAAAATAGAACTGGAAAATCATCTTGTCATATTCGTGCCGTGATTTTTCAACACGTTCATGGACTTCTGCCGTTCCTTCCCACGCCCCGTTTTCAGTTGTACCCGTCTGACCAAGCAAACGCTTGCTGATTTGGTTGTCACATCGTTCCTCTAACGGTAAAAAGGCATTGGTTGTATTTCCTCCGGCTTCTTTCCCATACTCGACCTTTTCATTTCCGGACAGGACTGCAAAGAAATTATTCCTGAAATCCAACATCATCTCGAATAATTCGTCCAACCGTTTTTTATCCTGTCGGTCTGAAGTAACGAAAACAGGAGGGATGCCATATTTTTCAATGTAATTCATCCATGATCCCAAACCCAGTTTCTTTGCAAGGATGATAATTGACAGTTCATTGAGCATCCCCAAAGCCCATGCGTTTCCGAACTGGACATAATAGGGCTCAAGTGCACCGTCCTTATATGACCATCCGGTTTTGTCTGACTCTTCCTTGACGATTATCATCTGTTGCGGTATATAGTTGGACATGGGAACTTCTTCTACATGGCTGATTTCCAAGTTTTCATCAAGATGGGAAATGTCGGCAAGCGATACTCCCTGTAACTGATGTAGAAAACAAATTCTGATAAGCTGGTGAAACCACGGACGATCCAGCAGTTTCTTCGCCTCCTCGTCCTCATTGCCATTGTCATCGACAAGGTTGAATTCCGCCTGTTGTACAGGTAATACACGATTGTCAATCGTCGTTTGTAAATGTTCGTCATTGTACAATGACTGGTAGAACCTGTACAGCAAGCCACGCCTGGGATCATCCGGATCGGTTGCCGAAGTTACCGCCATAATCCAATCATCAATGGTCTTTTCCCGGTAGACGACAGCCTGCCTTTTATAAGCAGCACTTGACGAAGATTGTGTCCCACTGCTATCCATCCGAAAATAATACTCATTAAGTACATTCTTCAGACTCATCCGACGAATTGCTTTCTGCTGAAACCAGTTGAATATTTCTCTTAACTTCTTGTACATAACATACCTTTTAAAAGCGGTTTAAAAACTATTTAAAGAAACCATCCGTTGTTCCGTGTATGACCAAACAGAATGGGAGATTCAACATTGCCTTCTTCATCTGTTACCAAAGGAATTTCAGGTGGCAGTGACATGATTCCGTCACGTAACTTGGCAAGTATAAGGTCAGCCCAGTCGTTCATGTCTGATAACGGGTTATTTCCCGTTTTCCGGGCTGCGTTCCGACTTACCGCACGGAAAGCGGTAATGCAGGATATTATCCGGATTAATAACCCCGTTCGTATTGGAGGAATACCGAATATCTTTTTCACGTCATAACGACCGCTTATATAGGCGGACACTTCACTGATGACAAGATCTTCAATCCCATTCAAAACTTCCTCGTCTTTTTCGATACTTTCAACCAGCAACCGATTTTGTATGACGGTCGTCAGGTCATCCATGTTGATATACTTCATAGTTACCAAGTGTATTTACGTTTATATCTTCCCGCCTTCCACGGGCGTGTCGCGGGCTCGTCCTCTGACTGTGGAGGATCAGTATATATTTCAAGTTTCCTCACAGCCTGTTCGTCAGCGTCCGGGCTGTCATCATGTTCTGTCATGCCCGGTTCAACAGCATACAACTGTTTCAAGCCGACAGTAATGTCCGGGCTTGCTTTCAGTTCCTCGTTGACATGCATCCGGGAATTCTGATAATATGGATGCATGCTTATCATACGAAGTATCTTGTTCGTTGTTTTAGGCGTCTGTACCGGAACAAGGTTCAACTCTACACCTGTCTCCGTCTCGGCTTCCCCTATGATACGCTTGACTTCGTCGTTCCAGAATTGGGACTCGTACTGCCAAAAGCAGATAATGCCCTTTGCCCTGAATTCAGCCTGCTTCATGCACATCCATTGTACGCAGAGTTTCATCTTTGACTGCTTTACGAATCCGTCTATCAGCCAAAAATCATTTTTATGCCGTCCCCAAATCTTACATGCGTTAAAGTCACTCGTATCTGTCCCGGCATACGCAATGTCCCAATGTGCCACGATCGCATTCATTGTGTGAAGGTCAGGGAGCTTTCCCCACTTCACCATTTCGGGCTTGAATATTTTACCCTTGACAAGCGGTACGTGGTTATATTCCGCATGTGCCGCGAGAATACCCATGTCCTTTTCCTGTTGACGATAGAACTGGGGGGAATACATCGATTTCCACGCTGGTTCATACGTTACCGGATCATAAGCCTTCACCAGATGCCAGTCCCAGTCGGGATGCCGTTGTTTGAGAATCGTCTGTACCATCCGGGATGCAAAACGGTTGTTAGCACCTATCAGACGTCTGCGCTTTCCCGTCATGGTTGCCAGCACGTCCGCTTCGATCCAGTCCGCATAATCATCCTGCATCCGGTTGTTTTTGATGGTCTGCGGTGTCTCCAAGTCGTCAATTATCCACAGGTCAGGACGGTGTGCGCCTTTACGAAGCCCGCGAACCTTCTGCTTCGCACCGAACGCCTTGCAAATAAAGCCGTTCATCGTTACGAAGTTTCCCTTTTCCCAATATCCCGGATTATACTGCTCGCCAAAGTCGTGTTTCAAAAGTTCGTTTGCCTCGAATTCCGCACGTAAATCTTCCAGCAGGTCACAAGCGCGGTCAAATGTGTCGGAAACGATACACATATAATGTGTCTCGCCATTGATCCATAACCATAGGGGAATGATCACATCGTTCCATACCGATTTTGCAAGTCCGCGTCCCCATTCGGCATATCCTTTATAAATCGGATCGTTCATCACCTTGTTGGCATGCGCGATCTGAAAGTCCGCACAGTCTGCGGTCGCATAATGGGGAAGATAGGTTTCGACAAGATACTTGACATCCCGTTTCGCACGCTGTATGCGGTTCATCCGAACTGTCAGCGATTCGTCCGGATCAATCAGGTTGCCTGTGCACCGCGCACGTTTTAACTTCTCCTGATACTCCTTGAGGGCTTTGCTATCTTCGACTTTCATTATCCCAACATTTTTGCGGCTTCATAAAGGTGATTCTCCTGAAAGTCCAGTGTTTTAAAATAAAGGTCTGCATCGTACACCTTCATCGCATCAAATATCCGGCTCATGACATCAATGTAAATAGCGAGCGTAATCCGGTTCTTTTTGTCCACCTCTTTGAGCTGGTTCCCCCATTGCGCCACACTGTTGTCAAGCGTAGCCGCCTGTTTCCGTAGTTCGAGCACCTTGTCGCTGTCACCTTCCGCAATGGCTTCATCAATCATGCGCAGCAGCTCCAGTTTTTGGTCTGCAAGAATGTTGATAATCTGTTTCAGGTTATCACCCTGTTTTTGTGACGAAATAACAGATGCCTGACGCTCTTTTTTCCAAAGCGCATCATTCTCATTAATCCAGCTTGAAACAGACCTTTCCGACACGTTTATGCGCGTGGAAATCTCCTTGCACGTCATTCCTTCACGTACATAAAGGTCGTGCGCTTCCTTCTTCAATTTACGGTAGTACTCTTTACTTGGCATATCGCTTCCTTTCGTTTACTGGGGCAAAGGTCATATTTCATCATCACCTGTGGAAAATGGCTTTTCATGCTGGAACGTATTCTTTCCAAGTTGGAAAAAATACGTCCTTGTTAACACTGTTTTTTTTCCAACTTGAAAACGCTTTTTCCGTACCCGCCTTTCCTTTTCCAATTTTGCAGCATGAATTTTAAATATCGCGAAAATGAATCTGACTGCAACAGCGGAAAACGGACGTGCCCGGATCGAACTCAAAGGCACAATATCAAAATGGAGGGAAACGGAAGCTGAATTCACTTCCAAAGTTGAGGAACTGATCAAATCAGGGATCAAGGACGTGCACATCTATATCAACAGTCCGGGTGGTGAATGCTTCGAAGCCAACGAAATCGTGAACGTGATCAAGAAGTTTCCCGGCAAAATCACGGGTGAAGGCGGTGCGCTGGTAGCCAGTGCGGCAACCTACATCGCTATCAACTGCACATCGTTCTCCATGCCTGCCAACGGGCTTTTCATGATCCATCAGGTCAGCGGAGGGGCATGCGGGAAAGTCGCTGATATTGAATCGGCTCTGGAGGTCATGCGCAAACTGAATGAGCACTATCTGAATGCCTTCCTGTCAAAGTGCACGGACAAGAAGAAAATCCGGGACGCCTGGGAGAAGGGAGACTACTGGATGAGCGCGCAGGAAGCGAAGGAAAACGGCTTTGTGACGGAAGTTACAGGCAAGGCAAAAGTCGATAAGGCTACGGCACAAATGATTACCAACTGCGGCTACACAGGTGAAATTGAGATTACTGACTCTATTAATAACGAAAAATCAAAAAATGACATGGATTTAACAATGTTGACTACCCGCTTCGGAATGGACGCAAGTACCACGGAAGCACAATTCATTGCACAGGTAGACGTGTGGAAACGTAAGGCAGACCGCGTCGACATGCTCGAAAGACAGGAGGAGACACGCAAGGAACAGGAAATCGAAAACATCCTGAACAGTGCGATCAAGGAAAAAAGAATCACAGCCGACGTGCGTGATGACTGGAAAGCGAACCTGACCAGCAATTTCGATACGGCAAAGAAGCTGCTTGACGCCATCAAACCCGTGGAAATGCCGGAAGTTCATGCTCCCAGTCTGACGGATACCACAAACAAAAAGTTCGAAGACCTTCAAAACGATCCGGAGGCTTTGAAAAACCTCATGGAGAAAAATCCGGCTGAATACGAACGCCTTTTGAATGACTACGTAAAACGTAACGGAAAATAAAATACTAACCATTTAAAAAAAAGAATATGGCACAACCAGTAGACGGTCTTTATTTGAACAAGTACGTCGATCCCCAACTGTTGATCGAACGTCGCAATTACAGGGCGGACTTCATGCAAGTTTTAGGCTCTGTTCCTGCCGGAGCTTTGGCTGCGGATGGTGTACGCAGAAACAAACTGATTAACAATGTCGGCTTTCGCGTAAATAACACGGAAGATTTCGAGCCGAAGCAAATGACCGGAAAGAATTATATCGTACCGTGGGAAATCTACGATACGGAACCCAGTTCCTGTACGGATGACGAAATCCGTTATCTCGCTTTTGACAAGCGCGCTGCTATCCGTGTGAAGCACAATGAAGCCTTTCAAGTCGGTATCCGCAACCATGTGTTGCACAAACTGGCTCCGGAGGATGATTCAAACGAAGAAATGCCTGTTATCCGGACAACGGGTGAGAAAGATATTAACGGTCGTTTGAGACTGTCTTATAAGGATCTGGTCGATTTTGCAACGCTCGCAAAAACATGGAACCTTCCCGTTACCGATGCCTTGTACATAGTACTTTCCCCACTGCATATGGGTGATTTGTTACTGGATAAGGATGCGTCCAAGTACTTCTATGACCGTACTTTCTATCTTGATCCGGCAACCGGAAAACCGAAAGGTTTCATGGGTATCAAGTTTTTTGAGAATAACGACTGCCCGTTCTATAATGCGGAAACAGCAAAGAAGGTGGCGGAAGGCACAAAACCGTCTGCCGAAACTGATTTTCAGGCAAGCACTTTCTTCTATGCTCCGAATACGTATTACCACATCGAATCCGTAAAATCCCTGTATCGTCCGGAAACGACCGATACACGCAGCAAGAGTCCTACATCCGAATACCGTACCCAAACTTACGGTATTGTAGACCGTATCGAAGATTTTGGTGTTGGTGCAATTTTATCAGGTAAATCCGTATAACGAATTATTTTATGGGAAATTTTACAGGAGTAATCATCAACAAAGCAAATGGCGGGCTGGTACGGGATACCGATACCAGTGACCGCGTCATTCTGCTCGTGGTCGGTGGTTCGGAGATTGGAAAACTTGAATATTACAAGCCGGAAGCCCTGAACGATATCACCGATTTGGAAGCGTTGGGATGGGACGATACTATCGACCTTGAGAACAAGGAACTGGTGCATTACCATACCAGCGAAGTCTTCCGCCTGTCTCCGGAACGTTCACTGTATCTTATGCTGGTTCCGAAGTCTGAAAAGGTGTCAAGCCTGCTGACGAAGGAAAATTTCGTCAATGCGGTACGTACCATCAACGGAGTAAACACCATCGGTATCTGCTCACTGACTGCGGACGAAACAATCACCGTAGCCGTACAAGAGGCACAGAAGATGGTCAATAAATTCAGGGAAGACCACCTGTATATCGATGCGGTGATATTGGAAGGTGTCGGCAAGTATATCAATGCCGTTGCCGATGCTGTCGATCTCCGGACGCTGGATGCTGAAAACGTCTCTGTCGTGATTGCACAAGACCCGGCATGGGCGGCAAAGGACGAAGCATATCGGACACACGCTGCCGTGGGCAGCGCACTCGGAATGCTGTCTGTCCGCTATGTACATGAAAATATGGGCAGCGTTGATATTGAAAACCACCCACGGACGGCAAAAGGGACAAAGGACTATCCGTTGACTGACAAACTGAACGGGCTTTGGCTGGATGCAGCTTTGAGCAATGGCAAACCCTTCTCACAGTTGAGCGTATCCGACCAGAAAAAACTGACTGACAAAGGATATAACTTCGTCGGCAGCTTTCAAGGGTATGCCGGGTTCTTTTTCAGCAATTCATGTACTTGTACGGAAGCGGAGAGCGACTATGCATATATTGAATATAACGCTGTCTGGAACAAGGCGGCACGTATTATCCGCAATACCTTGTTACCGCGTGTGAGAAGTAAGGTAAAAGCTGATCCGTCCACCGGATATATCAGCAACACCACTATCAGTAGTTGGGACGCGCTTGTCAAATCCGCGCTGGAAAGCATGGTCAATTCGGAGGATATCGCGGACTTCGACATTTACATCAATCCAAAACAAATGGCTGTCAGTGACAAGCCTTTCAATATCAAGGTAAAACTTGTTGCAGACGGTATTGTCCATGAGTTTGAGATTGACTTGGGTTTCACAAATAAAATCTGAAAATATGGCATTGTTAGGAACATTAATCAACAAGTTCGGAAAAATAGCCGGATGGAACAGCGTCAAGGTTGTTATGCTCGGTCGTCAGATAGAGGGCATCACAGCCCTTTCCTACAAGGATAGCAAAGAGAAAGATAACATCTACGGTGCTGGAGAATTTCCTGTCGGTCGCGGTGAGGGGAATTACAAGGCTGAAGCGTCAATCACCCTTCTGAAAGAAGAGGTGAATGCCTTGCAGTTAGCTCTCGGTGCGGGAAAGCGTCTTACGGATATTGAACCGTTTGATATTCCGGTCATGTATGAGTATAAAGGACTTGTCATGAAAGACGTGATCCGGAACGTCGAATTTACGGACAATGGTGTCGACGTTAAACAGGGTGATAAAAGTATTGCCACACAATTCACCCTTCTTCCCAGCCATATCGACTGGAATGTGGCAATGTAGTTTAATAACCGTTTAAAAGACTTTTAAAATGGAAGTAGAAGAAAAGAAAATCAAGACAGGGAAACCTTACGAGGAACTGACAAAGGAGGAAAAAGCTTTGATAGTTGATTTTACAGAAGAAGAACATGCAGGAATGAAACTGAAATACGGGAAACGCCTGAAGCATGTCACCGTACAAGTGGACGAGGATGAACGCTACGACTACCTGATTGTCCGTCCGAATAAAAATATCCTGCTGGCTATGGCAAAGAAAAAGGATGATCTTGAAGAAGCAAATGACATCCTGATCCGGAACTGCGTGGCGGCAGGCAATATGGAGGCGTTGGAAGATTCCGCTGTCTATACTTCAGTCCTGACCGCCATCGGACAACTGATCGCCGGACAGGCGGCTTTTATCAGCAAAGCATAGAGGAATATTCATCAGCGTTCGGTCTTGTCGAGGGAATAGATGCCATCCTGAAAAAAGTATATGGCTTTGACATCCCGGACAAACTGGACGAAGATGAATGGCTTCGGCTCTATGCCGAATACCGCATGTTGCGGAAAACGGAGCTGGAAGAAATTGAAATAGTAATGCACAACGCATTCGCTAAAGTTGTAAACCGATTATTCTCAAAAGACAATGCAAGTGACTCAATGGATATTGGAACTGGTTGACAGGATCACGTCTCCGCTACATGCAGCAACCGATGCAGCCGAGGAAGCTACACGGGTGATTGATGACACGGAAGAAGTGGTTGAACGTCTTGGGGAGACATCGGGAAAAGCAGCCGGAAAACTGGAAGGGTTGGGAAAAGGAATGTTCTTTCTCAACCAGCTGAAAGAAGGTGTCGACAATATCCGTGATTCCTTTAATGATGCCATCGAACCGGGTATCCGGTTTGAAACCGCTGTTGCCGAAATGTCCGGTATCACCAACATGGAGGGGAAGGAACTGGACGTTCTCGCCACCAAAGCCCGTAATACGGCAAAAGCGTTCGGTACCGATGCGGCAGACGCTATGGTCGTTTATAAGGACTTGCTTTCAAAGATTACTCCGGAACTGAAAAAAGCACCGGACGCGCTTGAAATCATGTCGAACAATGTAATGACACTTAGCAAGACGATGTCAAATGATGTTCCCGGAGCATCAGCCGCCATGTCCACCGCAATGAACCAATACAAGGTTTCCCTTGATGATCCGATGAAAGCCGCACAAACAATGACGGATTATATGAACATCATGGCGGCAGGAACTGTCGAAGGTTCTGCCGAAATCAAGGAGGTTGCGGAAGCATTGAAACAAACGGGTAGTGTTGCAAAAACATTCGGGGTTGAATTTGCCGAAACAAACTCCCTGATCCAGTTGCTTGACAAATCTGGGAAAAAGGGTTCTGAAGGCGGTATCGCTTTGCGTAACACGATAGTCAAATTACAGGCTCCGACTACGGACGCGATCAAACAACTGAAAGCTGCAGGGGTCAATATAAAAACGATGCAAGACCAGTCCCTTTCACTGACCGACCGACTGCGTGCCCTGACTCCGGTCATGCATAACGCCACAATCATGTCCGCGTTGTTCGGAAGTGAGAACCTTGCTTCAACGATGGCTTTGATTGAGGGTGTAGACCAAATTGACACATGGACGGAAGCGATACAGGGTTCTACTTCTGCGGTCGACATTGCAAATAAACAAATGGATACTTATGCCGAAAAGCAGAAACGTATGCAAGCGTTTATCGACGACCTGAAGATCAGTTTCTTTGAATTTGTAGAACCTGTCGCCCCTGCCATTGAAGTTGTAGGAATCTTTGTAGGCGCGCTTGTCACGCTTGGAACTGTCGCATGGTCTGTTTCGCAGATCATGTCACTTGGAATAACAAAGATTGCCGGGTTTTGGATTGCGTCGATGGCTAAGATGGCATTGTCTACAATCATTAATAGTCGGCTAATTTCCGTCGCTATCATGGGCATCCCTGTCATCGGCTGGATTATTGCAATCATAACGGCTGTCATCGCTTTCGTGGCTTTCCTTTATAATAAGTTTGAAGGAGTCCGTGTGTTCCTGTTCGGATTGTGGGAAGTCCTTAAAACTGGCTTTCTTTCCTTTTTCAAGACGATTCATACCATCCAAATGGGAATCATTGAAATCCTGAATCCGGTTAACTGGTTCAGGGATGACTGGAGCATCAACGACGTATTTGAACGGGTAAAGAAAGAAGTGTTTGACAACGCTGTGGCAGTCGGTCGGGCATGGGAAGAAGGCAAGGAAAAAGGACGTGAAAGCTGGCGGAACAAAGACAAAGTCCCCGGACTTGACAAGTTCCAACTGGACACCGCACCAGCGGCAGTCAACAAACCGACCGCTGTAACCGCAACCGGAGGAACTTCCGGGAAAGATGTGGGACTTGGCGGAAAAGGCGGAAGCAGCGTAAGGAATATCACTATGAATGTGACATTCAATAATCATTTCAGGGTTGCGGCAGGTGCGGACATGCGCGATGTTGCGGATAAGGTCAAACGGGAAATTTTAGCGGTGATAACCGATACAGTACCAGCAATAGGATAAAGTTATGACAGGAAATACAGCGTTAAATATTGGTGCATTGTTCACGGAAGTTTTCGGAATCTCATCCCCGATTTATCTTCCGTGGGGAAGAACCCTGCAGGATTATGATCCGGGGAAATACACTGGGGTGACAACCATCCCGGATGCCGAAGCCGAAGCGTACAGTTGGATGGGGACTCCGGTCATCGGGACGTTTACCCTTGACGGTAACAAGCAATACAGCACCTATAATCCGGACGGGTCACGCGGCACGATGAATATGGCTAGCTTTCCGATGCCGTATGCAACAATCGTGGACTTTTCGCGTCCGATGAACTGTTCCAAGACGAAAGTTCTGGGCATTCACGGGACTATAAAGGAAGTCTACGGGCTTGATGACTGGAAAATCAATATCCGGGGATTCTGCATAGCGGACAAAAGCCGGGAAGGTTACAAGACGGTAGCCGAACAGGTGAACGCGCTCTGCAAGTTCCGCAAAGTGACGGAAGCAATCGGAGTAACGGGAAGCATCTTTAATAACAAGGAAATTTATTCCATCATTATTGATAACATTTCGTTCAACCCGATTCAGGGAAACAGCAGCGTAGTCCCGTTTACGATAGAGGCAACGAGTGACAACCCTTATGAACTGACACTATGAGTTATATGATGTGCAGCCGGATCACATTCCCGGCAAACATGAAACGCGGGGAACTGGTCATTTATACGGTTTCATCGGTTCACATTGAAAGTTCATGGAAGATGCTGACGGACTCTGCGGAAATAGTCCTTCCGAGACGTATCAGATACTTTGCGGGAAAAGACCTGAAGGAACTGCTGTCTGCCGGGGATCAAGTGAAGATTGAGCTCGGATATGATTCCGACCTGTACACGGAATTTGAAGGTTATATATCGCTGATCGGCTGGGGTGTTCCCGTGACGATCCGGTGCGAAGACGAAATGTATAACCTGAAAAGAAAAACAGTGTCCTATTCCGCAAAGAATGTCACACTGAAGAAACTGCTTGCAGACGTCGCCAAAGGCTATGAGATAAAAACCAACTATGACGCAGAACTGGGTGCGGTGCGGTATTCGTCCAAGACAGTCGCGGAAATTCTGAACGACATCCGGAAGAAAACAAACCTTCACTGCTATTTCATCGGCAAAGTCCTGTATTGCGGAAATGTGTATTCCGAAAAGGTCGATACCGAAAAGGTAAAGATCGTACTGGAAAGAAACGCTGTCAGCCAGGACTTGAACGAAACCAACGGTGAATTTCAGGTCAAGGTAGTCAGCATCGGTGCTGGCGGCAAGAAACTGGAAGCAAAAGCCGGAACGGAAGGAAGCGAGGTTTATAACCTTACTTACAATGAAAAAGGAAAAACCATCAAGGTTGAGGACTTGAAGAAGTTTGCAGAGGACTTTTATGAAAGCCTTAAAAAACAGAAGTACCGCGGGGGTGTCGAACTGTTCGGAATACCTGTCGTCCGTCATGGTATGACGGTTGACCTGAAAAGTGAAATAACACCGGAAATGAACGGATACTATTACGTTGAGAAAGTGACAAAGGATTTCAGTGACGATGCTACATACAGGCAAAAATTAGAGTTGGGAGGACGCGCGGAATGACAACGGACGAACAGTTACGTGATGCGCTTGAAAAATGGCGCGAAGGGGCTAGACAGGCACAACTGCGCTGGGTAACGGTTGACACGGTTGATAAGGACAACGGGACAATGGACGTGACCGGAGTCATTGACCGGCTTGAATATTATGACGTCCAGTTGGGAATGGGGGCATTATGCATCTATCCGAAACCGGGAACGACTTGTCTGGTCGGAATTGTCGAGGGACAGGAGACTGACGCCTTCCTGATTTCCGCAAATGAAGTGGACGAAATAGTGCTGAATGGCGGGACGTTGGGCGGACTGGTAAAAGTCGGGGAGCTGACGGAACGGCTGAACCTGATTGAAAAGGACATCAATTCACTGAAACAGAAATTGTCCGGCTGGACGCCCGTACCGAACGACGGGGGATCGGCTTTGAAAACGGCATTGTCTTCCTACACTTCGGAATCACTAAAAGAGACGCAGGTCAGGGACATTGAAAACGAAAGGGTGAAGCAATGAAAGGACTATTACTTGACAAGGACGGTGACATCCGGATTGTTCCCCATACGGGAAAAGACGGGCTAACCGGATTCGTGGTCGGTGACACGCTGATTCAGAATGCGGCAACCGTGCTGGAACTGAATCAGGGAGAGTTGAAAGAAGACCCGGTGCTGGGCGCGAACCTGATCCGGTATATACGTTCAAAGGCTGATAAAACAGCCATTGAGAAACAAATGAAAATCCACCTGAAACGCGCGGGCATTGACTATTCGGAGCTGGTGGACAAAATAAATATTGAAATTACTAACGATTAAAATTAAGAAAATGAAAGCAAGTAACGATTTGATTAAAAAGTTCGGAGTAGACAAAATCATTCACGGACTGATTGGAATGCTTATTCTAGCCGTGTGCGTGATAGCATCTGTTTTCCTGTTTGGTGTGAATTTCTTTAGCGTACTGGGCGGTATGATTTTGGGAACTGTTTCCGCATGGCTGGCTGGAAAATGGAAAGAATCGAAAGACGATGTACCGGACGCAGCAGACATCCGGGCAACGGTACGCGGGGCATTGTTGGCGGATGTAGTCATATTACTGGTATGGATAGTCTTCCGCCTGATTCTATAACCCGTATGTATCATGAAAAGGCTACACGTACAGTTATGGATCGCAGTTTTCCTGTCCGTATCCGGAATGATCCTGCTGTTTTGCGGGTTTTGGGTAGTTCCCACCGGGCAGATTGACAATTCCGTTTTAGTCGCTTATGGCGAAGTCTCAACATTCGCGGGCGCACTCTTCGGAGTTGATTACAGGTATAAATGCAAGTATAAGAAATACATTGAAAGAGAAGACGAAACAGAAAATAAGGAGGAAAATAAAGATGAATAAACCTACATACATTATCATTCATTGTTCTGCAACACGCGAGGACAAAGATTTCACAGAGAAGCAAATCAATGATTCACACGTAACCCGTGGCTTTGGAAAATGGGGATACCATTACTATATCCGGAAAGATGGACGTGTGATCCCCATGCGGGCGGAGAACGAAATCGGAGCACATGATAACTTTATTGTTCCCGGTATGAAAACCAGTTATAACCGATGTTCAATCGGTATCTGCTATGAAGGGGGACTGGATAAAAACGGCAAGGCAAAGGATACCCGGACGGACGCACAGAAGAAATCCATGCGCGAGCTCGTTCAGGACATCTGTCATCGCCACGACATTATTGATATCCTCGGACATCGCGATACCAGTCCGGACAAGAACGGGAACGGCATTGTCGAAAAATGCGAGTGGATGAAAGAATGTCCCTGCTTCGACGTAAAGAGTGAATTTACCTCATTTTTACCACCTGTAATCGTTCGACCGTAATGAAAAAGATACTCGTTTTTTTACTCGTAATCGTGCTGCTGTCCGTCTGTTCCTGCCGATCGTCCAAAACGGACACGACCATCCATCAGGATAACACGGAACAGAAGCAGACGGAACAGGAAGAAGTTTCTAAAGATAAAGCACAGGTCGACGTAAACAAGAACGTTGAGCGAATTATCGAGATGATGCAGCAAATGGAATTCAACTGGCAGAAGACGAACTATTCGCCACCGGATAGCACAGGGAAACAATACCCGACCTCTACGGAAACAGCGACAGGAACGTCAACCAAGCAGGAGAAAGAAACATATAACGAACAGTTACAGGTGCAAATACAAGAAATTCAGGAAACCCTGCTGACATTGAAGGAACAACTGGAGAAACAGGAGAAGAATGATACAAAGATCGTTGAAAAGGTCGCGTACATTCCTCCGTGGGCAAAAGCCGTAATAGCAGCCTTTTTTATTGCATTTGTATTTTTTATTTATAAAAATGTAAGATGAAAACAGTAGTACAAGCCGGACAAACCCTGCTGGATATAGCCGTGCAGGAATATGGTACAATTGAAGCGGTATTTATGCTTGCAAAGGCAAACGATATGAGCATAACAGACTCCCTTCAAGCTGGACAGCAAATCGAAATACCGGAGAAGGTGTATAACAGTGAACTGGCTGATTACTGCCGGAGGAACTCCGTTTGCCCGGCTACTTCTGAAACCGCGTCGAATGCAATACGATTGAGAATTTTCACTGAACAATTTACCGAACAATTTAAGTAATGGCTAGAACAATCGCAGAAATAAAGAAAGAAATGACGGATGCCTATATATCTAACAGCATTATCCGGGACATATATGGTATCACAGGTGATGCCGACTTTGATTCGGTGTTTTCTCCCGTGTCAATAGAAAGCACCCTGTTCTACATTTTTGCGGCAACAGCGCACGTCATAGAGCAAATGTTTGACCAGTTCAAGACGGACGTAGAGGAACGGATTGACGCTAATATCATACCGACGGTGCGCTGGTATCATAGCAGTGCGCTGGCTTTTCAGTATGGTGATCCGCTGGTCTATGATCCGGAAAAATACCAGTTCCGGTATTCCGCTATCGACGAAGCCAAACAGCTTGTCAAGTATGTGGCGGTCAAAGATCGCGGGGGAAGTATTCAGATACTCGTGTCCGGAGACGAAGGCGGGCTTCCATGTCCTTTGACCGGGGACGTTCTAACGGCATTTAAAAGCTATATGAATTCAATCAAGATTGCCGGAGTGATTCTCTCCATCCAGTCAATGAAAGCGGATGATATCCGTATTAACGCCACCATAGAAGTCGACCCGATGGTTATCAATGCTTCCGGTATCCGCCTGACGGATGGCAGCAAGCCAGTACTTGCCGCCATCAACGATTATCTGAAAGGCATCGAGTATGGCGGTAAATTCAATAAGACAAAACTTGTTGACGCGATACAGAAGGTTGAAGGAGTACTGGATATCGAACTTGGAGAATGTGCCGCAAAAGCGGCATCCGCTACGGAATATAACGTAATTAAAAATAATAACTATACGGCTGTAGCCGGATGCTTTATTCTGAACAGCCTTGAAACCTCCCTGACCTATGTGGTATAATTTTGACATTATCAAATACGCGCAGTATGTGCTTCGTCCGTCATTAAGGAAAAGGAAGATATTTGCAATCATATCCATCTTCCTTCTCCCTTTAATCTTCATTTATACCCTGTTTAAAAGTTACCGTAAACAGGCTATCAACAAGCTGAACATAAACGGTCAGGTGATATATATCGAAAAAGTGCTGAACGACAGGTTTTTCCTGAAAAACAGGGAAATATACATCACCGATATTGCGGGAGAAGAGTCGTACCTGTACCACCGCAGGGAAGAGCAAATCCCGTCCTACCTGTATAAACGGGGTGAAGGAGTGGGAAAGAAACACATCCGGCAACGCGGTGAAGGGAACTATTCGGGAAATTACGTGGTGAACATACCGTCGTTCCTGTCAGCGTATGAGGGTGAGATTAAGAATTTGATAGACTATTATAAACCAGCCGGACGAACCTACGTCCTTAAAATATACGAATATGAATAAACTGTTATTTAAAGAAGGCGGGCAGCCGTTTTATCTGGATGATCTGGAATTTATGCAAGAATCCACGGCAGACGCATTGAAAGCTATTTGTTCCGGGATGAAACTGGGAGAGAAACATATTCTGTTAAGCGATCCGGTCAGCACGGAAATTCTTGGTTCCAATACAGTATATACCATTGTCGGAAATGGATATATCGTGATAGATGATGAAGTTTATCCGATAAAACCGGATGTACTCACTGTGCCTACATCACAGCCAGTATACTGGGTGGTTGTTCAGGAAAAGTTTCAGAATGAAACATTTGCGGACAATTCTGAAGCGCAAGTATATGAGCGCAGGTATGTAAAACTGTCAACAACATATACAAAGTCAGATATGTATGCAGATAGAAATGATGTAGTAACATTCAGGGATAAAATATTGGCTATTGTCACAGATTATTTGGATAAGACCATAATAGAAAAGGACATGAAAGCCCGGTTATCCCTAAGTGAAGTCGTTTCCGGAAAAGCGGAAATCATATACCGGGCAAAACAGACGGGCAATGAAACGATTTATTTTAATATCTTGGCTGCTACCAATACAGGAACTTCCATGATAGCTCCTGAAGTGAACGGCAAGCGGAGATTATGTACATTTGATTCGACTGTAAAAAATATTTCCGGAGTATTCAATTTATCGATGTCGTATGCAGATTCATGGGATAATCCGCAATCAATGATTGTCCAACTCACATTCGATAACGGCAACTGTTATATAGCTTCAGCAGATGGCAGTCCACTTGCCCAAATGCCTGCAAGTACTATTTTAATCGAGGATACATTAAAGATTTAACTGATAATGGCAACAATATACGAATTAAAAAGACGGGCACAGGAACTTTCCGCGAAGAAAGACTCCCTATCCATATCACCTGATGAGGTGGGCGGCTTGATTGATGAAACGCTAGATGTCATCAACGAAGCGGAGAAAAACCAGATCGGGTTGGGGATTCGTAACACATACACCACCGTCGCGGAGATGAACGCGGACAGTACTTCCCCGGTCGGTTCTGACGAAAAGCCGTTGAAATTCGGTCAGATCGTGACGGTGTATGACGAGAATACCCCCGATGCAGTCGACAATGGTAACATCTACGCCTTTCAAAATCCGGGCTGGAAACTTGTCTCAACAACGGGTAACCTTTCTGTATATGCAAAAAAAGAAGATGTAGAAACGGCAAAGAATACGGCTGATGCTGCACAAAAGAAAGCCAACGAAGCCGCAGAATCCGCTAAAAAAGCGAATGAAAATATCGGAAAGCTGTCTGATAATATCGGCACGGAATCGGAAAGCGAAGACGGGACAGTATGGGGTAAACTTAAAAGCCTTTCTGACGATGCCGACAGCACATCACAGGACGTGTCTTCATTAATGGTAGATTTCGTACATCACTCAACAGAACGCTTCGACGAAATAGTAACAGACTCTTCCATTGTGTTGGAGCAGTCCAATGCGCCTACTGAAGACGGTAAAATTGTATTTCTCGCCAGTCTGGGTAAATTTGCCTATTTCGTAGATAACAAATATTATCCAAGTTGGAAAGGTGTTGATGCCTATATGAATACCGACCACACACACCCGCACGAGAATAAAATATACCTGTTCGGGAACAAGACCTACATCTACTTTGCCGGGGCTTTGCTTTCTGCCGACTCCGACGCGATGCAGTTAGCCGCGTCTGCGGACTTGGCTGCAAAAGCGGCAAAGAAATCGGCTGAAGACGCACAGGCTACCGCGTCTTCAGCATTGTCGCTGGCTAACAAAGCCCTGTCCGTTATCAATGTCAACGAAATCGGTGGCGGCTCTGTCTATTCCTTGTCCGCAGCCATTGCCGCAATTACGGAAAGGGAGAATGCGGATAATGTCACTTATCGCAAACCGGGTATCGTATTGACTTATAAAATTGCTGAAGGTGAATGGGAATCCAAACAGTTTGCCGGATCATCCCTTGAAGGCTTTGCCACAGAAGCGAACTGGACGGACTTCGGTGGTGCTGGTGGCGACATGACGGGCAAAGGCGCAGTGCTACTGATCGATGAAATTGCACCATTATCAAACGGATACTATATTCTTCAAACGGCTATCAATGCCCTGACAGCTTACGAGACAGCAAATGAAACGGAATGCATCAAACCCGGTGTGGTTATCATCTACCGCACCGGAAAGGAAACATTCGAGTCCAAACAGTTGTGCGCGTCCCGTGCCGATTATAATGACTTGGCGGCATGGAACGACTTCGGTTCTGCCGCTGGGGGAACAGTCGAAACCGATTCCGAAATCATCAAGGACAGCGTGAACCCGGTAGCAGGTGGTGCGGTCTATGATGCCATGCCCGTCGACGTGGATGGCGAACAGGCGGAAGACGGAACGGTGCGTGTGTACATGAAGAACGCGGAAGGGTTTCCGCTGGGCGACGGTTTCACCTTTGCAGTCGGAACTGGTGGCGGTGGGGACGTTGCCGGGACAATCGTGTATATCTATCCGCAAAAGACCTCCCTGTATGCCGCACTCGGAACTGACGACCTGACAATCAGGCTTGCAATCCTGTCACGTACCGGATCGGGTGAAATGGTTTCATACAACAATATCGAAACCCTGCAACTGAAAGACAAGTCAACGGGGGAAACGCTTGAAACGTTCAACGTGAACCGGGAAAGCTCCGCATCCGATAAGGACTACTCTTTCACCATTCCGGTAAAAAGCTATTTCAGTGAAGCGATGAACCGCAAGTTCGTGGTCGTCGCCACCGATGACGGGGGAAACACCGCACAGAAGACAATCAGCGTCACGGCTGTAAACCTGAAACTTTCCCGTGTATGGGCTTTGTACAAAACATTGCAGGAAGGTTCGGGACTTGTCACCATGACGGACGTGTTCAAACTGTCCTCCGCCAATAAATCCACCGTTACGGCACATATTAAAGTGGGTGAAGAATGGAAGCTGATCTCACAAACCAGCGTGGCTTCCACACGCTCACAGGACTTGCAAATCAACGTTTCGTCTTTGGAATTGACACACGGTGCATATACTGTCAGAATCGTCGCACAGGACGTGGAATCGGGCGTATGGTCGAACTACCAGTTCTTTGACGTAATGATCGTCAACCCGTCCAGCCTTATGCCCGTTGTTTCACTGGCGCATTCGGAAGAAACGGAAACGGCATGGTCGGTCAGGAAGTATGCAAACCTGAACATCGAAGTGGCATGCTATGATCCCAGCCATGTCGCTACCGATGCCCATGTCGAAATACACAAGGTCGCAAAAGTTACCAATACCTCTACCGGGGACAATAATGAAACCGACACAGTACTGACTACCGTATCAGTAGGACGTAACAGCACATTCAATCTGTCCACCCGTGTCGACGGTTTTACGATTGCAGACAACATTCGGAATACGTTGGGTATTTACGGCAAATGCGGAGCCGGAGAAAGCAATACGATCGAGTACTCCGTTAACAGTTCCGTCATAGACATCAACGGTGATTCCGGCTATATGATCTATTTTAATCCGGCAGACAAGGACAATTCGGATCAGGACAAATCATGGCTGTACGGACTTTATGAAATGAAGCAGACCGGGTTTAACTATTCCACGAATGCCTTTGTCGCTGACAAGACCGAAGGAAAAGCGTTCAAGGTTTCGGATGATGCCACCGCATTGTGTACTTATCGTCCCTATAACCGTACCAATATTGAGCAGACCGGATCGACTACCATCATCAAGATAAAAACGCAGAACGCTGCCGATCCTGACGCGAACGTCGTGTCATGCTGGGACGAAGCAAACCAAATCGGGTGGCGTATCACTTCAAAATGCGTGTACTTCAAAGCACTCGGAACTGAACTGATTGAACGTTATTTCAAGCCGGGCGACATCTACGAGTTTGCCTTTGTCATTGAAAAGGCAAATGCGGAAGAGGACGGCAAAGGCTATATCAAGCTATATTGTGACGGTGACCTGATTGGCGCATCCAAATATACGGCAGGACAAAGCGCGATCAAACAGTCCGAACAAATCAGCTTCTCCGGAACAGCCGGGGAACTATACATGTACCGCTTGCTCTCTTGGGAAAAGGAAATGGCGGACGAACAGATCAATGACGAGTTTGTAATCGGCAAGTCCGATACGGACGAAATGATCGCTTTGAACAAAAAGAACGATATCCTGACCGACAATAAAATCGACCTGAACAAAGCACTTGAAATGTGTGACTGTCTGGTGGAAATGCCGCACGGGGATTATAAACTTGAAACGCTTGACAACGTAACGGACACGTCCACCAAGATATATACAGACCTGTACCTGTTCTGCAAGGACAAAGGTATGAGCCTTATTATCGAGAACGTGGAAACGACCAATCAGGGTACGACATCCGCCTTCTATCCGACCTATAAGAACAGGAAATACAAGCTGAAAAAGGCAACTATCCGCGCAATGTATCCGGAACTGGCTCCGCAGGCTTTGCTTGATGCGATTGCAAACAGGAAAATCATCCTGCGTGGCGAGACTATCCCATTCGACAAGGTCTGTCTGAAGGTTAATTATGCATCACCTGACAAGGTGAACACCCCGATTTCCCGTATCAATAACGATATGCAGAAGGCTTTGGGCGAGGAATACATGACTCCGGCACAGAACGCGTATTACGCGGATGAAAACAACACGCTGGACTTGCGTACCTCTATCGATGGTAACAGCGTACTTGTCTTCAAATCGGATACCGGAAATATCAATGACGCCTATTTCTGGTGTCGTGGTGACTGGAACATCGACAAGGGAAACCCACCGACCTTCGGTTTCAAGGACGTTCCCGGTTATAATGCCGACTGTTTGAGTTATGGCGACTTCACCGATCTTCCGGATGTGACGGAATCCTATTTCATGTCTCATACTGGCGACTACGATCAGGATACGATCTACATGCTTTCCAAATCGACGGACGCTTCGTACAAGTTTATGGAATATGTTGACGGGGCATGGAAGAACACTACCGGGACAATCTCTTTCAACGGCAAGAAAACTGTCGTTACCGGACGTGTCCTGAACCCGGTTGAATGCGTTGAAATGCTCGATTATGAAGGCATGTGCATCTTCGATGACATAGACAACTTCATGACCATGCAGTCGACGCACAGCAAGTGGGTGAAAGGCTTGTACGGTGCGGAACTGTCAACGGAAAGCCTTGTCCCGAAATGGACGATGTTCTTTGAATTCCGTACACCGGATGATGATGACATGAGCCTTGCTTACGCGCTTGGAAAGAAGACACCGTACCGCTGGAAACAGTTCTGCGAATGGGTGTATTCATGCAATCCGAAGAACCGAATGGCAGGCGGCAAAATCAGCATCAACGGGGTACAGGTTAGCGACACGATTGAAAACCGATACCGGAAGCTGGTTGAGGAAATGGACAAGTATTGCAGCGTGGCTTCTTTCCGCGCGTACTTGGTCCGTATCCTGTATCATTCAGGCGTCGACCAGTTATCGAAAAACAGCATGTGGGCTTTGTACCTCTGCCCGGACGGTATTTACCGTTGGTACATGAACCACGATTATGATTCTGACAGTACGAACGGAAAGAATAATTCCGGTATCTTCAAACTTCCGTATAACGTGATGCTTGACAGCGTCATGGAGGGGGAAAACGTATTTGCCGGACGTATGAGCGTCGTTTGGCAAGGCATGTGGCGTTATGATCAGGTCGGACTTGCAGCGACCGCGGAGAAAATCCGCACATCGCGCCTTCCGGGTGGCGAGTCCGCTTTCTCCTACGAAGCCGTTCTGCGTGAATCGGAAGAAAAAGACCACCTCTTGATCCCTGCGATCGTCGCCTGCCGTGATTCCGTGGCGAAGTATATCACCAATCCGGGCGGTCAGGCGTTCAACGTGATCTCCGGTATGGGTATCCCTTACCGCCATTACTATGTGTCTGCCCGCTATGACTTCCTTGACGCTTATTTCGGTGTCAGCACGATCCTAAAGGCGGATAATATGTGCATGTTCCGCGCCATCGGTGAGAACATCAATATCGAAGTGACTGCAAGTGAGCAATGGAAATTGTGGGCGGGCTTCAATACGCCAGCCGCACAACAGGGGGCATGGGCGGAAGAAGACGGTTCAAAGGTGACATTCCATTTCGACGGTTCAAACTCATCGAGCGCGATCTATATTATCGGTGCATCAAAGATCAAGTCTTTGGGTGATTTGAGTACTGTCAATATCGACGGTACGCAGGCAAAGGACTTCACTACGCTGATCCGCGTCGAGGAACTGGTGTTCGGCAGTAAGCGCGAAGGATATGCCAACAATAGCGTCACAGACCTTCCGCTCGGTGAAAAACCGTATATGAGACTCCTGAACGTCGAGAACTTCAAAAAGCTGGTATCTCTTGACCTGACCGGAGCAACTCGCCTTTTGCGTCTGCTGGCATACGGCAGTTCCTTGCAGATCGTCAACTTTGTCGGTGGCTGTCCGGTTCAATATGCGGAATTGCCGACCACCATGACACAGTTCAAGTTGATGAACCTCGATAAGTTGAGCTATAAAGGGCTGAATGCGGACACAGGCATCGTTGTTGAATCCATGCCGAACATCACCACACTGCGCGTGGAAAACTGCCCGCTTATTGACGTTGTAAAGATGATCCGCGATATAATCGATTCGCAGGAAGGTAATGTCGTATTCCGCCATATCCGTATTACCAACCGTGATTTCATCGGGAACGGTTCGGAAGTGCTGGAAATCCTGCAGCTCGGTATCGGGGGACTGGATGAAAACGGTAATCAGGTAGAGAAGCCCGTACTTACCGGGAACTATCTGCTGGATGAAGTTATCGAGAACTCGGATATAGAAGCGATCCGGAACGGCTTCGAAGGTCTGACCGTCAGCACTATAATCGACGCTTATATCAAGATCATTGACTGGTTCAATAACGAGTCCTACGGTGGCGAGCCTTATTATGAGGAAGTGACCCTTGACAATGTGGGTGAAATCATAGACTATTATAATGGTGAAACCTATGAAGAATATCTTCAACGGTTTGCGGAAGAAAATATGGATATTAACGATATAGTAAACAGCAAATAACATGAGTACAAAAGAACAGAGCGCAACCCTGCTGCGCCTCAATAAACAGGAACAGGTAAAAGCCCTGCAGGCGGTAGGCTTTGCCGACATTACGGAGAACTCGCGTGCCAGCGAGTTCCCGAACCGGATAAAGTGGGCTGCCGGATTGCTGGACATGCGGGTGGCATGTAACCGGATTTCCGATAATTCCAAATGGTATTTTACCCGTGAAGAATGGAACTCATTGACCCCTGCCAACAAGTTGAAGTTTATCCGTCGTGGTTTGTGTATCCGGGCGCATTCGCAGTCCTTTGTCATCGCTGCACAAGAATGTTATGCAGGGGACTTGTCCTCCAGTTTCTATTGGGGCGGTCTTGGTAAAACGATCGACGGGCTTTCCGCAAAGATGCTGGGCAAAATGTACACCTGCTTCACCGGGAAAGAGGATACACACCTGATCCTTGATGCCCTGAAAGGAACAAACTCGAACGGTGTGGAAGGCGCACCCGCAGGGGTCAGCCACCCCCGCGGTGAAACCTGCCGTAGCCTATAAAGCCTTCACGCTTGATGGCGACGGTCTGGAAGATGATACAGAATGGTTCTTGCCTTCTTCCGGACAGATGATGATCATGTATCGATACCGTGACCAAATCAATGAAATGCTGCGTGCATTTTGGAGCAGTGACAGCATGCTGTTGACGGACAAATACTATTGGACGAGCACGTACTATGATACGACAAATGCATGGACGTGTAATTTGAATACCGGACACATGACCGTACAGAATAAAAATACAAGCCTGTTGCATGTAAGGGCAACGGCAGAAGATTAACCCATTAAAAACAGTGTATTTATGACAGACAAGAATAATGAAAGCGCACTGCTTTTGCGTATGAATAAAGAAGAACAGGTATCTGTTTTGCAGGAGATCGGTTTCACCAGCGTGAACGAAAATACGCCTGCCAGTGATATTGCAAAATATATCAGATGGGCTGGCGGGCTGCTTGACCTGTCCTTTGCCACAATCCGGATCGAAGACGGTGTCAACGTGTTCTTTACTGCTGAAGAATGGAATTCCCTTAGTGCAAATAACCGTTCAAAATACTTGCGTATAGGTGTCCGTATCCGTGCGGATCGTCGCCAGTTCGTCATAGCGAAAAGCGACTGCACTGACGATATAGGCGGACGTACTTTCAAATGGGGGGCATACGGTACGGACATTCGTGGCGTTAAGAATTACGGAAACGGTAATCAAGGGCTTTATGAAACGGCAGACGGAAAGCAAAATACTGATGCTATCATAGAAGCCACCGCAGGAGTTAAGGATAATTCCGGTGTTGTCGGTGCACCAGCCGCGGAAGCAGCAAAGAGCTATAAGGCTTGTACGCTTGAGCTGGACGGACTTGAAGACAAAACCGAGTGGTATCTTCCCAGCGAAGGAGAACTGATCATCATCGCCAAATATAAGACCGAAATCAACGAGTTGCTGTCCTCTGTATCAGGTAATCAAAATATAATTACAACCGACTGGTATTGGAGCAGCACCGAATACGACGCCTCGAACGCGTGGTACGTGAGCATGAACGGCGG
>OBWB01000160.1_pt1 | contig 57419 bp, 54 predicted proteins | sample 1476261 | NCBI WGS metagenome assembly OBWB01 (sample SAMEA2580038, study PRJEB22360) | human gut metagenome | biome: human gut; feature: human-associated habitat; material: faeces | place: Denmark | collected 2008/2010 | reverse complement strand
CCTGTAAGTTCGTTCGGGAAAACTATCCCGTGTAATGACCAAAGCCGATCCGCAAAGCCGCATCAGCCCGGAAACACTAAACAGTATTAAAGTACGCAATGGTAATGAGATGGCTCCGATCACTCAATTCGTAACATTAAAGAAAGTATACGGTCCGGATAATATCACACGTTTCAACATGTACACTTCTATGAAAGTAAACGGGTCTCCTGTTCCCGGAGTCAGCTCAGGAGATGCAATCAAAGTTATAGAAGAAGTAGCCGCAGAAACATTGCCTGTCGGATACGGATACGAATTCTCTGGTATAACGAGGGAAGAACAAAGCACAGGAGCCAATACGACTGTAATAATCTTTGCTTTATGTCTTGTTTTCGTATATCTGCTATTGAGTGCCCAATATGAAAGTTATATTCTTCCGTTGGCAGTAATACTTTCCATACCGTTCGGTTTAGCGGGAAGTTTTATTTTCGCCCAAATAATGAGTGTAGAAAACAATATTTATCTGCAAATCGCTTTAATCATGTTGGTCGGATTGTTGGCAAAGAATGCTATTCTTATCGTTGAATTTGCTCTTGACCGTAGAAAAACAGGTATGAGTATCGTCGATTCTGCGATACAAGGAGCAGCAGCCCGTTTACGTCCTATTCTTATGACCTCCTTGGCAATGGTTATAGGGCTTCTTCCTATGATGTTCGCTCACGGTGTAGGTGCAAATGGAAACAGTACGCTGGGAACAGGAGCTGTAGGCGGTATGTTCATCGGTATGGTTTGTCAGATCTTTATCGTACCTGCTCTTTTCGTTATATTTGAAATAATACAGGAAAAATTCAAACCTATCGAATGGCACGATACGGATAACAGCGAGATCGAGGCAGAGATTGAACAATATACCAAATAAAGGTTTTCACATTAAAGAAAAGAAAATGAAGAAACAAATAATTTTATATACTGTATGTCTGGCAGCCATGATGAGTAGCTGTCACATATATAAATCCTATGATCGTCCTGAAGTGGACACACAAGGGTTGTATCGAGATCCGGTATCAGATAACGATACTCTCGCTTCGGATACGACCAACATGGGCAACTTACCTTGGGAACAAGTCTTCACCGATCCCCAATTACAAGCTCTCATCCGATTAGGTTTAGAGCAAAATACTGATCTACAAAGTGCAATACAAAATGTAAAAGCAGCCGAAGCCGGACTTATGTCGGCACGGCTGGCTTATGCTCCTTCTCTTGCAATTGCACCACAAGGAGGAGTCAGCCATTTAGAAGGATCTAAAAGAAGCTGGACTTATACGCTCCCTATATCTGCAAGCTGGGAGGTCGACTTGTTCGGGAAACTTCTTAATTCAAAGCGAGGTGCCAAAGTAGCTTTATTACAAAGTAAAGCTTACAAACAGGCTGTACAAACGCAGGTAATAGCAACAATCGCAAACTGCTACTACACATTACTGATGTTGGACAAACAATTGGCTATAACTGAAGAAACTTCTATCATCTGGGATAAAAGTATCGAGACCATGCGGTCGATGAAAGAAGCCGGAATGGTCAATGAAGCGGCAATCGTACAGAGCGAAGCTAACAGTTATATGATTAAAGCCTCAATACCTGATTTGAAACAACAAATCAGAGAAACAGAAAATTCCCTTTCTCTCGTTCTTAAAGAAGCTCCGCAAAAAATCAAAAGAGGGACATTAGAAGAACAAAAACTTCCCGAAGTACTTAATTCCGGAGTTCCTATACAATTATTAGCTAATCGTCCAGACGTAAAAGCTGCAGAAATGTCTTTGGCCGGAGCTTATTACAGTACAAATCAAGCGCGATCGGCTTTCTATCCACAAATATCTATAACAGGAACGTTAGGATGGACAAATAGTGTCACAGGGATGCCGATTTTCGATGTCCCCAAAATGATCATGTCTGCTCTTGGAACTTTGACTCAACCTTTATTTTATCGGGGCGCTAACTTAGCAAAACTGAAAACGGCTAAAGCGCAACAAGAGATAGCTGCTCTCAATTTCCAGCAATCCATACTAAATGCAGGAAGTGAAGTCAGCAATGCCCTTTATCAATATCAAGCAGCTAACGAGAAGACCATCCAACGGGAAAAACAGATAAATTCCTTAGAAAAATCGGTCGAATATACACAACAATTGCTAACTTTAGGGACTTCTACTTATCTAGAAGTTCTTACGGCACAGCAATCATTGTTAAGCGCCCAATTATCCGGAATATCGGATGAGTTCCAACGCATACAAGCTGTCGTAAATTTATACCACGCCTTAGGTGGAGGACGAACAGAATAAATTAACCCTAAATTCCATGTAATATGATTAGTCCATTAGCTTATATCGATTCAAGCGCAAAAATCGGGAAAAATGTCACTATTCATCCGTTTGCGTACATCGATAAAAATGTAGAAATCGGTGACAATTGTACGATTATGCCTTATGCCAGCATTCTGGACGGGACTCGTATGGGAAATAACAATATCGTTTACCAAGCTGCAATCGTCGGAGCTGCACCACAAGATTTCAAATTTAAAGGTGATGAAACTCTTTTGATCATCGGAGACAATAATACAATTCGGGAAAAAGTCATTATCAACCGTGCAACAAATAAAGGAGATAGTACTGTTATTGGTAATGGAAACTTCCTACTAGAAGGTGTACATATCGCCCATGATACCTATATCGGGAATGACTGTATCTTAGGAAATGGTACTAAAACCGCAGGAAATTGCAAACTCGATGATAAAGCAATATTAGGAAGCGGTGTTATTCTGAAACACGGATGCCATGTAGGTAGCTGGTCACTTTTACGGGACGGTTGCCGTGCCAACAAAGATGTACCTCCTTTTATTGTCGCTGCTCACAATCCGATTACTTATTATGGAATCAATGCGGTATTGATGTCTAAAGCCGGAGGATTTAAGGACAATATAGTAGATGATATTGCGAAAGCATATCGTCAAATATACCAATGCGGCACAAGCCTCGAGAATGCTCTTCTCAGAATCAAGGAATTGATTCCTGAAAGTCCGGCAATCAAATATTTGATCAATTTCATTGAAAGTTCCGATAAAGGAATTATCGGTATCACAATTTGATTCTGTTAAAAACAAGTGATAAAGGAAAAGCGGAGAATAAAATTTATTCTCCGCTTTTCTTTATCATATAAAAAACAAACAAGCATTTTATCTATAAAAAAGCTGTCTACATCTATTTATGTTGTCGAAACACTTAAAGAGAAATATTTTCACGGACGAACACAAAACATATAATAAGATGAACCACAAAATTCTATTTACCTTATTCGGATTGTTTTGCTGTAATATCATAACCAATATTGCAGCTCAAACATTTGAAAAAAGAGGCTTTCCACAAGAACGACTATCACCTGAATTAACAGCCAGGAAAAAGACTGAACAGATGGACAAACTTCTGCAACTGTCGGAAAAACAATTCAAAAAAATATTCAAACTAAATTTGAAAGAGGCAAAATCGATCGATGTCCAACGAAAAAACAGACAAGGAATAATGCCTCCTCCTATGCCTGACAGAAATCAGGATAAATTTCCCGATCGTCCCCCTATGAGAAATTTTTTTAATGAAGTACCGATGCGACCCCATCCCCAACCGCTACAGAATCTTGAGAAACTGAAAAAAGAGACTCGGAAAAGAGAGAAAAAGCTTAAAAAGATACTAACCGAAGAACAATATAATACATGGAAAGAGTATCAAAAATCAATACAAGACTATAAGCATCATAATAATCTATAATAATAAAAATGCACCAAGGGCAATAATGTAACTTTATAACTCCTGGTGCATTTATTCTCTAATTATATCTGCTATTCACTCTTCAATTTTTCCCCGACAATACGCGCTGCAACTGCCACATAATCGGCACAAGGACGACGCTTATAATACGCTTCCGTGCGATCTGAAGGCTCAGGATCATCCTGTTTTTGAACTAAACCCAACAACTCCCGACAAACAATCGATCCGTTTTTCTTCCTGAACTCAGCAGCCAGTTCCTGAACTGCAGTATAATTACGGGTCTTTGCAGGCTTATCATTCGGATCATTCGCAGGATATTTAAGACCGATTATCATAAAAGATGCCGAAACAGCACCGCAAACCTCTCTCAGACGTCCCATACCTCCACCCAATGGAGCTAACAATGTAGCAGCCAAAGTATCTTCGATAGCAAAAAGATCATTGTAAGCGAGAAAAACCGATTGAGAACAATTATACCCGCTCTTAAAAAGATCTACGGCCTTCTGCACCCTTTCTTCTATATTTATATCCATCTCTCCCATTTTTATTACCATTGAATAGGCTCTATTCCATGCTCTTTTAGGTATGCATTTGCCTTACTAAAATGCCCATTACCGAAAAAGCCTCTATGCGCAGACAAAGGAGACGGGTGAGGAGATTTTAAAACCAAATGCTTCGAACGATCGATAAAATCCCCTTTACGTTGTGCATATGATCCCCACAAAATAAAGACAAGGTGTTCTCGCTCTTCTGCCAATCGATGAATAACGGCATCCGTAAACTGCTCCCAACCCTTATTCTGATGAGAGCCTGCTTGATGTGCTCTCACTGTTAACGTTGCATTTAAAAGCAAAACACCTTGATCAGCCCAACGAGTCAAATCTCCGCTTTTGGGCATAGGAATACCAAGATCAGACTCAATCTCTTTAAAAATATTGAGAAGAGAAGGCGGAAAAGGAATACCATCGTTCACCGAAAAACATAACCCATGCGCCTGACGCGGTTCATGATAAGGATCTTGCCCTAAAATAACAACTTTTACCTTATCAAAAGGACAGATATCAAAAGCTCTGAACATTTGATTTCCAGGAGGATATACAGTTGAAGTTCTATACTCGCGACGAACAAAATCAGTAAGTTGCTCGAAGTACGGTTTATCAAATTCATTCTGTAACCGGTCTTTCCAACTTTTCTCTATACGAACATCCATAGGCATTAAAAACTTTTCGTGAAAACTTTTTGCAAAGCTACAAATATTTCTTACTTTTGCCACGCATTTGGCCCCGTAGTTTAGTGAATAGAACGTCAGATTCCGGTTCTGAAGGTCACAGGTTTGAGTCCTGTCGGGGTCACTTCTATTAAGAGCATGAAAAAACAGTTTTTCATGCTTTTCTTTTCTTAGCCTTTATAACAAATTACAAATGCTTATTTCTCCTATATCATACAACGACACGAATCGATTCAAAGGAATGGCTATTCTTTTGATTGTTTTACATAACTTTTATCATGTATTACCCCAAGCCCCTATTGAAAATGAATTTTTTTTCAACATCGAAAATACCAATTATTACCTTAAATCCGTTATAGATTCCTTTTCCCCGATAAGCATCACTTCCCTTTTCACCGACTTTTTTTCTTTTTTCGGACATTACGGAGTCGCTTTATTTATATTTCTCAGCGGATATGGATTAACGATAAAATATTCGTCTAAAGAATTTTCCAATATAGAGAAAATACATTTCATCTGGAAAAGAATATTACGTTTCTGGAAGGTCATAATACCGCTAATACCGCTCTCTGTACTCGTCAAAATGATAAAATATGGGAATGGCCTATGGGAAACGCTGACCGATCACATCGGAGAATATTTATCCATTATAACATTCACACAAACATTGATTCCCGGTAAAGAATTTGTCGTTAGCGGTCCATGGTGGTTTTTCGGAGCTATACTCCAATTATATATTATATATATTTTCTTATTACATAAAAAAAGTAACCGGTTTCTGCTTATAATAAGTTTATCGGCATTGTTTATACAAGCAATAACTATATTTTGGGGATGGGAAAATATTTTATTCCGCTTACGATACAATAGCATAGGATGGTTACCGATATTCTGTTTAGGCATTTATTATGCTAAAAAACCCGTTACTACATGCAAACCTTCAATTCCCATTATATTAATGATACTATTTTTATGTAGTAATGTCAATGCGTATTTTTGGTTATTTTCATCTCTTTTGTTCCCTTTAGCATTCATTCCCCTTTTCCGAAACTTTCCGATCAAATCATTTTGGGAATTTATGGGTAAAATATCTTTTTACCTGTTTGCTATCCATTCGTTTATACGAGGAGCTTTTTTCGGCCTAATTGGTGAAGAAAAAATCGTAGAACAAAATCTAGGAGTACCAATCGGAATCTTATATTTGTTGACAAGTATTTTAATCGCATATATCTTTCAGCAACTTCTCAACCGTATTTATACTTATTGTCAAACGATAATAGTACAGAAAAAACAATAGTCCCGATCTTTTAATCAGGACATCATTTTCCTTTTAAAATCCAATCCATCACCCTAGCGGTACGTGCTCCGCTTTCATCTGTCGAAGGAGAACTACCGACTCCCCTTAATTCATCTACAACTTTCTGAATCAAAGGTTGTTCGATATGCTCCGGAAGAATAAACTCAAAAACTTTGGCACCAGAATCTGTTTCTAACCGTATAGGTGCAAAAGAAAATGTTGCAAAAACAATTTTCCCTTTCGTACCGATGATTTCTACTATATCCCGTTCCATATTCGAGGCAACGGCAAAGCACCAATGCCCTGAACCTATTATTCCCGACTTAAAATAAAAAGAAGCAGAAAAAGTATCTTTCACATCATAAAAACCGGCAAGATTAGCGGAGAAACCTTTTGCATCCACAATCTCCCCCAAAAGAAAATCGAGAATATCGAACGTATGAGGAGCCAGATCATAAAAATATCCTTCACCTGCAATTTGCCGATCTACTCGCCAAGAATGTTTATCCGGAATGAGATCCGACTCTAACGGAGTCTTATTAAGAGAAACTGTAACCAAAAGAATATCCCCGATAGCTTGTTTTTCTAATAAAGACTTTATTTGAATAAAATATGGTAATGCACGACGATAAAACGCAGGAAAAAGCTTTTGTCCGGTTTCTCGAGCGACCACGATCATTTCACGGCATTCTTCATAACTCATCGCCATCGGTTTCTCCACATACACGGGCTTGCCTGCACGCATTGCCTTTATAGAATATTCTTTATGCGTATTCGGCGGTGTAGCGACATATATCGCATCTATATCCGGATCAGAAATTATATCCTGAACATCGGTATAATATTTCTGAACATGATGCCTGAGAGCAAAATCCTTGACCTTTACAGCATCCCGCCTCATTACAGCGTTCAGCTCAGAATGCTCTATTTTATAAAATGCCGGTCCGCTTTTCTTTTCACAGACATCTCCACAACCTATAATTCCCCAACGAATCGTATCCATATTCACACAGTTCATTACTTTTCTGGAGCAAACATCGGATCCCAAGCCGGTAAACGTACCGGAGTTTGACTCAGAATATTCAATATTTTCTTAGGAACATATTTTTTTTCTACAACAAGGCGGAACATATACTCATCAAACCAACGATCAGTCATTATCAAATGTCCTTTATATCCATTAGTTGCCCCCCCAACTATTTTCCAATAACCATTTTATCGGGTTCCCCGAATCATCCAGATCTACGGCAACTAAAGTCATCGCATGTGAAGAGCCGCTCGCAAAAGATTGCACACGCTGTTTTTTATTCATTCCGAAAGTAGTACCCATCAATGATTCATAATCATAATTATTCAAATCCAAAGTTCCTTTATCCCGATTTAAAAACTTTGTCACATCACAAGAAAAATACATTGCCGTACTATCTTTTATAGATGCTATCGCCATTTTCTTTATATCTTCTACTGGAAGATTTACATATCTCCAATTATAACCATCATACATGTGACGGTCATAATCTATTTCATACAGCTTATAATATTCCCGTGTCGGGTCATTCATTAACATAACATAACCGTTTGTCAAATCTTTTCCTATATATTCATTATAAAATGACTTCGGCGTATATTGTTTAGTCTCCACCGGTTTTCCATTTATATCTTTTCTTGTCCAAGTAAACTCAAGCGGCGGTTCTCCGAGATTTAACACTAACATTCGATACACAGTGCCCAACATCTCAGTTTTTATTCTTTTTATATCCTCCATATCTGTCTGAACAGGTAATTCACGAAGTTGCAAACCATATTCCCGTAATTTAAGTTTCAGCAGAGAAGCCATTTGCGAAGTATTATTGCTGGCAAATGTTTCATTCATAACTTCTTTCGGAACAACTCCATATTTACCTATAATATCAGATATTCCGGTAAACTGTCCTCCATCACTCAACGGATTCTTAAACAACCATTCGACCATTTGATCAGACATCGGCTTCTGACGTGTATCGATAACTCCTTGAAGAAACAAATTAGCCTTCTCCAACTGATCGTAAAAAAAATTATAATTCTGGGAAAACTCAAATTCCGGTAATTTATGTTTATCTATCACCTTCGCCCGAAATACATTCAATCCGGTAAATAGCCAACACCGCCCCGATGCTTTTTGATCAGTAACTCCACGGGAATATACCCGATCAGAAAAATATCCATCTATAACATCCTTCTGATCCGCACTTACAGCCAACTTCTGTATGCTATTAGCATTTAATGCATTACGTATAGCCTTGTCTGCCGATGTATTTTTATAAGCGTTTTTTATTCCTTGCATCATTGCATCATCTATACCTCCAGAAATCTGAGCAAAAGCGGTCTCGGCTATTACCGAAACACCGACTAATAGAGAAAAGAATATTTTTCGGTTCATGAATCTATCTTAATTTACCAATCTTTTAAATAAGTACACAAATATAACAAAAGATAAGATATTATCTTCTTTTTTCTAACACATAACCAACGATTTCCCAACGTTGTGAATGTATAATTTAATCCATTTGTAGTAAATAATTAACAGCACGTTAATAACAAACTTGGTTTTTACTTATTAACTTTGCTTACATCAAAATTAAAATAAACACTTTTAGTTAATCCATTATGAAAAACAAAATTTTCTCTTTTTTATTTGTCTTTTTTTGTGTAACCGTAGCTTTCTCACAAAATAAAGAAAAGACAAAAGCTCCTTCTTCATACCAAAATACGGAATTTCACACAGATTATAAACCCAATTATAAAAATGACGGTTTAAATAAACCTGTTAAAAATGTAATTTTACTGATAGGAGACGGCATGGGATTAGCTCAAGCATCGGCCGGAATGTATGCAAATCACAATACATTGACAATCTTTAATTTGAAAAACATCGGTTTAATAAAAACATTCTCTCTCAGTGATTTCATTACTGATTCTGCAGCTTCAGGAACAGCATACGCAACAGGGGAAAAAACTAAAAACGGATGTATTGGTGTAGATTCTTTAGGCAATAAGTTACCGAACATAACAGAAATTTTGTCCCCTCTCGGATATGCAACAGGAATTGTAACTACCGATAAAATAACAGGTGCTACGCCATCGGCATTTTACGCACATCAGATCAAGCGAAATATGACTAAAGAGATATTAGAAGATTTGGTCAATACTAAAGCATTATTCATTGCCGGAAGTAGTGTAAAAGATTTTGAAAAAAACAATACAGAAAAATTAGACGCACTAAAAAAGAAAAATTTTAAAGTACTGCATGATTATAAAAATCTACCCTTATCAATGGAAGCAGAAAAAATCGCCTTGATATGTGATGACATGAATGCCAAATTCATCAGCGAAGGCCGTAACCCGAACTATCTTAAAGAAACAACGGCCCAAGCTATCAAATTCTTATCTAACAAATCAAAAAAAGGATTTTTCCTGATGGTAGAGGGAGCACAAATCGACTGGGCAAGTCATAATAATGTTATTGAAAATGTGATCCGAGAAGTTCTCGATTTTGATAAAGCTGTAGAAGAAGCTTTAAAGTTCGCCGATAAAAATGGAGAAACTTTAGTTATCATTACAGCAGATCATGAAACCGGTGGCATGTCTTTAAGTAATGGAAACATAGAAAAAGGATCTATTAAAGCTCATTTCGCAACCAGCGGACATAGTCCTATTATGGTTCCGGTATATGCATACGGGCCACAAGCTCAATTATTCAGAGGAGTACAGGACAATACTGAGATTTTTTCTAAAATATTATCTGCATTACAAGTGAAAAAATAGTCTTCGACAAGGCATATCTTCTTAGAGTCAGTTTAAATTTTTTAATAAGAAAAACGTTATCGGATTATTTTTGCGTTTTCTTACAGCCTATAACAATGTTGTTGACGGTTATCAGTAAGTTCTCTTATTGAAAGGGGCAGGAGTGTCGTTTGGTTGCAATACTGTTAATACAATTTTCGAATCTATTGGCATAAGTTCAATACCATCACACACCCTTTTTATCCCTTATCGAAAAGAGAACTGACTATTCACATGGATTTTTCTCAAACTTTGTCCGTGTGTAGACTTAATAAGGGGCTATTCCTCCGCTCTTTGCTTCTTAACATACAATTTGCAAGTCTTTAATAAAATATCATTCAATAAACCTGAGGTTATTTTTTCTATTAAAGCATAAGGATGATTTCACGCCTTTTACTTTTAAAGTATAAATAACAAAAAGGGACTTTCCGACTTTTTAAATAACTCCTTTGTCTATCATATTTATTATTCCCCTATTCGGTCAAAATTCGAATTTAACAACCATAAAACAAACACAAAAAAATACCCGAAGCAAACCTCCGGGTATCTGATATATTTCATTTACAATTACGCACCAAAATCATCATACATCAACATTTCTCGAGGAACTCCTAAATCCCATAACATTTTTTTCACAGCATTAGCCATAGGTCCAGGACCACACATGTAATATTCAATATCTTCAGGAGCATCATGATCTTTCAAATAATGATCATAAATAACCTGATGAATAAAACCAGTATACCCTGTCCAATTGTCTTCAGGCTGAGGGTCGGACAAAGCGATATGGAAAGAGAAGTTCGGGAAATCGCGTTCGATAGCTCTAAAATCTTCTTCATAGAAAATCTCACGGCGAGAACGAGCTCCATACCAATATGATATCTTGCGATCCGTTGTCTTCAATGTCTTAAACAGATGCAGCAAATGCGAACGCAATGGCGCCATACCAGCTCCTCCACCTATATACAACATTTCTCTCTTTGTATTCAAAATATGAAATTCGCCATAAGGTCCTGAAACCGTAACTTTATCTCCGGGTTTACGCGAAAAGATGTAAGAAGAACAGATACCCGGTTTAATACCAGCCGCCCATGTCCCGGTATTTCGATCGAACGGCGGTGTCGCAATACGAATATTCAGCATAACGATATTTCCTTCTGCCGGATGATTCGCCATAGAATAAGCCCGATAAGTTTCCTCATCATTTTTACAAACTAATCCCCACATCTTAAATTTATCCCATTCATCACGATATTTGTCATCAATATCCATATCCGCAAACTTAATATCGTATTTAGGAACATCAATCTGAATATAACTACCGGGCTGAAAATTCAATGTTTCTCCTTCAGGCAGACGAACGACAAACTCCTTAATAAAGGATGCCACATTGTTATTCGAAACGACTTCACATTCCCATTTCTTAATACCCAATATTGATTGCGGTATTTTTATTTCCAAATCATTTTTCACTTTTACTTGACATGCCAAGCGATAATGATCTTTAATCTGTTTTCGGGTAAAAAAGCCCACCTCTGTAGGAAGAATTTCGCCACCGCCTTCTTCTACCTGACAGCGACACATGCCACAACTTCCACCACCGCCGCAAGCAGAAGGTAAAAATATCTTATTCGCAGCCAAAGAAGATAACAGCGTAGAACCGGCAGAAGTAATCACCTCCCGCTCCCCGTTAATACGTATCTTCAATTCTCCGGAAGGAGTCAACTTAGCTTTGGCAAGCAATAATATTGCAACAAGCAAAAGAGTCAATATTAAAAAGATTACAACTGCTGCCAATATAGTGAGATTACTCATCATTAATTCGATCATCGTTTATAATTTTAGAATACAATTAAAGTTTAATCCCCAGAAAACTCATGAAAGCAATCCCCATTAGTCCGGTTATAATAAAAGTAATACCAATACCCCGAAGAGGAGCCGGAACATTCGAATATGCCAGTTTTTCACGAATTGCTGCAATTCCTACAATTGCAAGCATCCAACCGATACCAGAACCGATACCATACACGGTAGCTGTACCTACATTCGGAAATTCACGCTGTTGCATAAATAACGATCCTCCAAGAATCGCGCAATTTACGGCAATTAAAGGTAAAAATATACCTAGCGAAGCATATAGAGAGGGAGAGTATTTCTCAACTACCATTTCTACCAACTGTACCATAGAGGCAATAACAGCAATAAACAAAATTAAGCTTAAGAAACTCAGATCAACACCTTTATACTCCTCTCCCAACCAAGAAAGAGCACCCGATTTCAATATATAGTTTTCAAGCAAATAATTCACAGGAAGGGTAATTGCCAAAACAAATGTCACCGCAATACCCAAACCTATCGCCGTTTTCACATTTTTAGAAACCGCCAGATAAGAACACATACCTAAAAAGTAGGCGAATATCATATTGTCTATGAATATAGACCGAATAAATAAATTCAAATTTTCCATTTTCTACTGCATTAATTATGTGTTACTTCTCCTGCAAATCTTTATTTCGGGAACGATGTATCCAAATAATACATGCTACCGTAATCAATGCCATCGGAGGTAATATCATCAACCCGTTATTTTCATAACCCCATTTATAAAATATGTCAGGAACAACTTGATAGCCCCAGAGAGTACCAGAACCTAACAACTCACGAAAAAAAGCCACAATAACAAGGATCAGTCCGTAACCGATACCATTGCCTATTCCGTCAAGAAAAGATTCCCACGGGCCATGCCCCAACGCAAATGCCTCAAGACGCCCCATCAATATACAGTTGGTTATAATTAATCCTACAAACACCGAAAGCTGCTTGCTTACATCATAAGCATAAGCTTTCAACACCTGATCGACAATGATCACCAACGCAGCGACAACAACCAATTGAACAATAATACGAATGCTGTTAGGAATCGTATTGCGTAACAACGAAATTATCACATTAGCAAAAGCGACAACAGCCGTTACAGAAATTGCCATAACAAAAGCCGGCTCCAATTTTGCCGTTACAGCCAAAGCCGAACAGATACCCAATATCTGTACTATGACCGGGTTATTTTTGGAGAGCGGACCTAAAAGGATTTCTTTATTTTTCTTGGATAACATATCTATTTCTCCACTTATTTTAATGACTTAAAAAAATTCTGATATGGTTCAAGACTATTTTTCATCATATCTTGTACACCTTTACTCGTAATCGTTCCCCCGGAGATAGCATCTACATATTCAGCCCCATCGACAGGTTTCTGTCCTTTTTTCTCTACAGCAATCGACTTAAATTCACCGTCAATAAATAAATGCTTACCTTTATACTGATCTGAAAACATAGGTTTCTCAATCTCAGCGCCCAATCCCGGAGTTTCGCCCTGATGTGCAAAATAAGCTCCATAAATGGTATTTCCATCTTTATCGACAGAAACATATCCCCAGATAGGCCCCCACAATCCAGCGCCATTCATCGGAATAACATATTTTTCAGAACCATCTTCCAATCTACAGACAAAAACCGGCAACTCTCTATCCGATGAGGCTTTTTTCACCTGATTAGCCGTATTTACGTCAAATGCATTTACTCCATCGATTTTTTCTCCATCGGCATTGATGACATACGTGTTTACTATATACTTTTTATACAGTTCCTGAGCATTTGTCGCATCGGATGCAATATTCACCGAACTCAAGATCTGTTTCATTTTATCAATTTCCACATTTTTAGTCTGCGGTTCTTTCAGCAATAAAGCTGTATAAGCTAATACGGCGGCAACAACGATCACCATCACCGAAGCATATATTATTGTATATACATTACTCTGCTTGTTCATGATTCTCTTTTTTATGCGTTAGTTTTAGCTCTTTTCAATCTCTTTTTCATATTCGCTTCCACAACGAAATAATCAATCAAAGGAGCGAAAACATTCATCAGCAATACTGCCAACATAGCTCCTTCTGGATAACCGTTATTATATACACGAATAATTATAGCAATAACCCCGATCAAAAAACCGTATATATATTTTCCTAATGTCGTACGTGCTCCTGTTACCGGATCGGTAGCCATAAACACAGCAGCAAAAGCAAATCCGCCGAGACAAATCTGATCCAATGGAGAAAGGAATGAGCCGGGATATGTCGGTGAAGCAAAAAGATTCGCAATATATCCCATAAACAAGCCTCCTACAAAAACAGAAAACATGATCCGCCAATTGGCTATTCCTGTAAAAAGAAGAATCGCCGCACCGATCAAAATAGCCAACGTAGAAGTCTCTCCGATAGAACCGGGAATAAGGCCTAAAAAAGAATCTAAAGTAGAAATTTTTTCTCCCAAAATATTCACTAACGTAAGATCACCATTGGCCGCCGTATATGTTGCAACCTGCCCCAACGGAGTTGCTCCGGAAAAACCCTCTACAACTTGACCAGCTCCTAAACCGAATGTATCGGAAGTACGAACAAAAACAGAATCACCTGACATCTTGGAAGGATAAGCGAAGAAAAGGAATGCCCGGGTAATCAAAGCAACATTAAATACATTCATTCCTGTTCCGCCGAACACTTCCTTAGCAAAAATAACTGCAAAAGCCGTAGCGACTGCAATCATCCATAATGGAGTGTCGATAGGAACAATCATCGGAATAAGAATCCCCGAAACCAAAAAACCTTCCTGAATTTCATGTCCTCGCATTTGTGCTACCGCAAATTCGATTCCTAATCCGACGACATAAGAAACGATAATCTTAGGAAGTACGGCTAAAAATCCGAAAAGGAAAGTCATCCAAAATCCGGTCTGAGCTAACTCTCCTATCGCCAAATAATGTTGATAACCGACATTATACATTCCGAATAACAGAGCCGGAAGTAAAGCAATAATCACTACAGTCATGGTACGTTTCGTATCGATGCTGTCATGAATATGCACACCTGATTTTGACGTTGTATTCGGGACAAAAAGGAATGTTTCAAACCCTTCAAAGACAGATTGAAACATCGAAAACTTCCCGCCCGGTTCAAAATTAGGTTTAATTCTATTGATATAATTTCTTAAAGCTTTCAATGTGAGTTTTATTTAAATAGGTTTATGTCTGCTTAATTCATCTCTTTCATTAACTGATCGAGTCCGTTACGGATAATTTTCTGAATTTCGAGTTTCGATGTGTCAACAAATTCACATAATGCAAAATCTTCGGGAGCAACCTCATAAATACCAAGATTTTCCATTTTATCAATATCAAAAGCAATAACCGCTTTAATCAGAAACTCCGGTAAAATATCCATCGGGAACACCTTATCATACTCCCCCGACATAATAATAGCCCGTTCACCACCATGCAGACGAGCATCCAAAGCATACTCTTTTTTTCGTCCCAACAACCATGTAAAATAACTGTGGCTTACACTATATTTATCAAGTCCGGGAGTCGCCCATCCGAAAAATTCATTACAATCATCGCCTTCAGGTATAACGGTCAACTGGCTATGAGGCATTCGTAAATACCCCATTGGATTGACCTTTACTCCCGTAAGGACATTCCCGCTTATAAAACGTTGATTATAATTACTTTTTTTGACGTTATTTCCCAATATACTGTCTAAGCGAGCTCCGGCAACAGTACGCACATATATCGGTTTAACAATCTCCGATCCCGTCACGGCAACGATTCGGGAAAAATCGACTTTTCCGGTATTAAAAAACCGACCTATCAACAATACGTCAAAAGCACTTAGTGTCCAAACGACTTCACCTTTGTTGATAGGTGCAATATGCTGAATCTGTACTCCGACATTCCCGGCAGGATGCGGTCCTTCAAAGAGAACAGTTTCTACCCCAGATATATCAACCGTATTTTGAACTGACATACCTACATAAACCTTTCCTGCCGTCATCTTCTTCAATGCGTCCAATCCTGCTTGAAAATTTTTCTCTTCACCCTTCGATACAAAAGCAAAGTCAGGGGCTAAAGGGGCAGAATCCCAAGCTGAAACAAAAATATCACGAGGAGATACTTCCGGATTGGCGATTATATCATAAGGACGCTGCTTAATGAACGGAAACAATCCGGCATTGAGAACAAATTCTTTCACTTGTTCTCCCGAGAGTTTCGTCAAATCAACCTTTCCAAAATCGACATAAGTCTGTTCATTATCAGACTTTATCGTTATATCCAGCACTTTACGTCGTTCTCCCCGGTTTATTGCTACGACTTCTCCGCTTACTGGAGAAACAAACTTCACTTCCGGGCGATTTTTATCATACATCAACGGTGTTCCCGCATCTACATGATCACCGGCTTTCACAATTACCTTAGGAATTACCCCGTGAAAGTCATCCGGAATAAGAGCATAATACTCGCTTCTCGGAGCATCAACGACCTCTTTGACCGGCCTTCCTTCCAAAGGTATATCCAAGCCTTTTTTTAACTTTATCACATTCGCCATGTTGTAATAAATAGATTTTTTAATTTGTGTGCAAAGATAACAATTCTGTTATAAAACATATATAATATAAAGAATTTTTTCCGTAATTAATTTACTCGTCCTCAGGTTTTAGCAAATTATGTCACTCTTTTGATTATCTTTCTTTTATCTATACCCAAATTATCTATTATACCTATTATTACAAAAAACATTATTTTTTATATCAAAAAAAGCAAAAATGATTATCATAAAAAAAGAGAGAGGAACGATCTTGTCCCTCCCATTTCTCGTTTACCCAATAATATATTTACTATTTGGAATAAATGAAATTATTTTTACAGCTAAATAACTTACAACATAAGTAATTAAAACCGACAGAAATATCGTCCAAGGAGTTGGTAACACAGAACTTAAATAAGCATATATAAACGGAAGAAACATCATATGCACCAAATACATACCGTAACTTTTAAGAGAAATATCTTTTACCAACTTATAAAGAAATCCTTTGGAATATGTAATCTTTTTAATTAACATAAATGCCCCGATAGCCATCATAACTGTTGCCATACCGGTATTATCCCAGCCATGTTCCAAATCTTCGACACAATCGACATAAAACGAACGGTTATAAAAAGAATATACACACATAGCATAACCGGCTAAAAATAACGGGATAGAAATAATCAGAGTCTTTTTCATCGACCAGTTCACATAATTACGGATATAATGAGCTAATACCAAAAATCCGATAAATCCGGAAAAGTAATAGAACATTCCGTAAGGATATCCGGGCATCTCTCCATACATATAGCCAAAACGGTCATGAATAAAAGAAATCACCGTCGTTAATAACCATACTAACAGAAAACATTCTTCTCCTCTACGACTCACCTGTTTAAGCCACGGAGACAAGATTGGCATCAACATGTAAAGACCGATAAGCATATATATAAACCACAAATGGTTAGCTGGAGGAATCGTGTTTACACATAATTGTACGAGATAATCCTTCAATTGCGCAACATCACATGCACCCCATAAACAGGGCAAAAACGCATACATCAATAACCAAAAAACAAAAGGGATGACAACCCGAGTAAAACGCCGTTTAAAAAATGTTTTACTGTCTGTTTTAAGCGGTAATAAAAGAAACGCGGATGCCATCACATACAAATCTACTCCATAGCGAGAAAAACTACTCATAAATGAAACACTGAGTCTGTCAGTTTCATTTTTAAATAAAAAATTTAACGTACCATCGGAATAAACACTTTCCGATGCATGAACGCCAAATACCAAAAACATGGCAAATACTCGTAAATAATCGAGAAAGACAATTCTTTCTGTCTCCGAAGAAAGTTTTGATGAACCCATAAATTTATATTTAATAGTTAGACAAAATAATAGCCACAATGAAATATAGCACCTTTCTATACTTTCGCAGAATAATAAGAACTGTTTCAAAATAATTCGAAACAGGTTAATCAACGAATTACATTCACATTAAATACAGACTAAAAAAGAATAAAATGGTTTATTATGTCAAAAAACAATTTAGCAATAATATTATAGCTAAGAACTAGTCTAAACAGATTTAAAACAAATTTAATGAATCCCCATTTTTGAAAAAACATTAATAACTACTATTCCGGAAATAATAAGTATCGTTCCCAATACTGCCGCAAAATCCGGAATCTGTTTAAAAAAACAAAAACCGACAAGCATAACCAACACGATACCTGCCCCTGCCCAAATTCCATAAGCAATACCTATCGGAATCGTTTTAAGGGATAAACTCAAAATATAAAAACACCCGATATAAGCTATTATCGCACCGAGAGATGGAAACAATTTTGTAAATTGGTCGGATACTTTAAGTAAAGATGTTCCTATCGTTTCTAAAATAATCGCAATAATTAAAAATAAATAACCTTTCATCATCTTATTCTCCAAATTTAAATTTTCGGAGACAAAAATAACACGTATCTAATATGAAGTATTTACCATAAGATAATTAATCGATCAAGGTTCTAATTCTACTCAACGATTGTGGAGTAACATTTAAATAAGAAGCTATATCTTTCAGTGAAATCCGTTGAAAAATTTCAGGTTGCCGTTTCAGCATAAGCTTATACTGTTCCTTCTTGTCCATCCAGTAATATTCAGTCCAATAAACTTCGATTTCCCTCATCTGAGTCTCCAATAATTGCCTACAAAAATTAGCAAAAACTACAGAATTGCTACACAAACTTTTTAATTGTTTTTTATGTATTCTCCAAAGAACAACATCTTCAATAGCCTCTATCGAGAATTTGGAGTTCAAAATTTCAGTCAGTCCCACCGAACCCAGAGGAGTATCTCCTTCCGCAACTATATATATCGTCACATCTTTGTTTTCTCTTGATATAAAACTGCGCACAATACCTCTTTCCACAAAATAAAGATAGAAGCTCAGCCGTCCCTCTTTCTGTATAATATCTCTTTTAGAAAATGTAATTTGCTCCATATTCTCAAAAAGAAGAGAAACATCATCTTCAGACAATTGATATCTTTCTTTAAATATTCTATGCAATAAACACATAACCGAACTTTAAACGCCATTAAAGAATACAACGTCCTATCCCGATCAAACGGTCATACCGTTCTCCTTGTACTCGATGATAAACCTTAATCAAATATTCATTTTTAGTATCCACATAATTCCCTTCAATAAGAGAAGGAGTCGCCTTCATCTGTCCAAAAGGTAAATAGAGGTATTGATAATTATATGCTCCTTGTTTTAAAAACAGAGTTTTTTCATACCGGCGAGTATCCGGATTATATATCATTTGACTCCGATCATTAAACAAGTCATGTGTAAACTCTCCCTCCAAATAAATATTGCCATCCAATAACGGTTTATCGTAATCCAAAGAAAAGTGAACTATAAAATAATCTGCTTCAAGGTCACTATCAACCGCATCGCTCTCGCGGATCGTAAACCGCCCATTTTGAGTTTGGTCATAGAGATAATTTTTTCCAGCCCTCAGGAAATCCGGAAAAAGCGTCACATTAAAATACGGATCATAATAACGCAGTTCGGCTACTCTCATTCCTTTATACTTCGTCGTTACCATCTCAAAACGGCGGTATTCATTTCCTGCTTCAAAAATAAGGTCCTTATTATGAGCATAGACCAACTCTCTGGATTTGACATAGAGCGGATGTGTTATAAGCACTTCATTATCACGACGATTATTCTGCGAGACATAAATCTTCAATTCAGTTTGCGGACTACGAATATCATAATGAGGATATTGTACATTAAACTCTATTTGTTGATGAGCCTTATTATAATCGATATCTGTTTTTGTCAAGATGCGACAAGGCACCGACACTTGATCTGAAGAAATAGAAAAACAAGCATGCAACAGTACTTTATCTGGCTCATCTTCGGGATATACGATTACCACATAATTCCCGGAAACTTTGAACCTCATCGATTCATTCGGCAGTACAATTTTATAATGAATATAGTTTCTATATGTACTGAGAGACATTTCTGAATATTCTACCGGACGGTTGTTAAAACCATCTAAATATTCCAATTCAGATAAGCCCGAACGAGTCCAATCCGCATTACAATGAATTACACTATAACTCAAATATTGCGGATCATCGACAAACTGATCAAATGAAACGATAATTCGGTCATCACCTCGTAAAGAAATTATCGGAGGGTATAAAGGAGCATTCTCTACACGTACTTGCAAAGTCTGGATCAACGGATCAAGAGCTTCGGTTCTATATATCTTTTTTTGTCCTTTAACCGGAACAACCATCCAAAAACATAATAACAACAGACATAATCGCATCATAATCGTACAATAAGTTATAAAACAAAAATAGTCATATTTAGAGAGATAAAAAGAATATTCCTGAAAAATCAGCCAATTTTAACCTCTTATACAAAAATGAAATGTTATCTTTGACCCACTTTTTATATTATGCTTACCTAAAACCAATATATGTTATGATAAAAAATTTAATATCGATTTCCCTTTGTCTGCTATTTATATCTTATAACTGGGCACAAGAACCGAAAAACGACAAAGAAAAAGCAAAAACCGACGGGTACGAATTCACCGATACTAAGATTGCCAAATACACGCCTGTAAAAGATCAGAGCCGCTCAGGTACATGCTGGAGTTTTTCCGGTTTGGCATTTTTAGAAAGCGAAATGTTGCGACAAGGTAAGCCTGAAGTCGATCTTTCAGAAATGTTTATAGTCAGAATGACATATTTAGAAAAAGCCGAAAAATATGTACGTATGCACGGAACCGGAAACTTCAGTGCAGGAGGAGCGACTCATGATGTCATGAATATTATCAAAAAGTACGGAATAGTTCCTGAAGAAGCATACCCGGGACTTAATTACGGTTCGACAAAACACAACCACGGAGAATTGGATGCCGTACTTTCTGCATATATTAAGACTATCGTTGATCGCAAATCACAAATTACGCCAGCATGGAAAGAAGGATTTAACGGAATTCTTGATGCTTATCTGGGTAAATTCCCAGAAAAGTTCACTTATCAAGGGAAAGAATATACCCCCAAATCTTTTGCAGAATCTCTCGGTCTGAATATAGACGATTACGTATCAGTCACCTCTTTCACTCATCATCCGTTTTACGAAACATTTGCAATAGAAGTTCCTGACAACTGGGCATGGGGAGAATCGTACAATGTCCCGTTAAATGACTTTGACCGCATTTTAAATAACGCCATAGATAATGGATATACTATTTTCTGGGCAGCTGATGTCAGTGAAAAAGGATTCAACTACAACAAAGGTTATGCTGTAATTCCTGAAGAAAAGAAGATCGAAAGTGAAGCCGGAACAGAAAAAGCCCGCTGGACAACACTATCTCCAGAGGAAAGAAAAGCAGCAAAACAGAAAGGCCCGGGAAAAGAGCAAGAAATTACTCAAGAGCTCCGTCAAGCTGCATACGACAAGTTTGAAACGACCGATGACCACGGCATGCAAATTGTAGGAAAAGCCATCGATCAAAACGGAACGACTTATTATAAAGTAAAAAACTCATGGGGCGATGGCGGTGTATATAAAGGATTTTTTTACGCATCAGAGCCGTATGTTCTTTATAAAACTATGAATATGGTAGTTAACAAAAAAGCCATACCCAAAGACATCGCTAAAAAACTAAATTTAAAATAAACTGCAGGTCGAGAACAAAAACCTTAAACTCGATCTATTTATATCAGAATACGGTATCTTATTCTAATAGCTTACCATTCAACAATAACAGATGCACCCTCTATATCTCCGGATATAGGGGGTTTTTGTTTTGAAATACTCAATATTCCCCCCTCAGAAAGAGGAAACTCTGTTTGTATCGCACGTATGATTCTCCCCGCAACATGCTCTAATAAATGAGAAGAAATCTTCATTTCCCGACAAATAATTTCATACAACTGCGCATAGTTGAGCGTAGCGTCCAAATTATCTGTCTCCATAGCATCCTTGAAAGGATATTTTACTTTAACATATATTTCATAATCATTTCCTACACATCGTTCTTGTTCAGCAACACCATGATAAGCATAAAAACGAATTTTTCTCAACTCTACAAACGTATTCATATCTGCTTTTATTTAAAGACTACCGCAAAAGTACATTTTTTTACAATAAAAAATTCTCAAATCAACCCCGAGCTAAACTCAGCCAAGCACTGAACTTATAAAAGTTTTTATCCGGCATGAATTGTTTTTTCATTAGAAATCGTAATTTTGCAACCATAGGAGAAATAATAATATGGCAAAGGAAAACCAACCTACCGGGATGGCGCATAGCGCACTGACTGTAGAGACGACCGTTACCGGAAACATTTCGGCCTCTACGGATATTCGTATAGACGGAATTCTTCAAGGAAATCTTGATTGTCAGGGAAAAGTCATTATCGGAGAGCAAGGACGTGTACAGGGAGACATAAAAGCTGTCAATGCCGAGATTATGGGAACTGTATGCGGCAATATAGTTGTAGCAGATACTTTGGTTTTAAAGTCAAGTTCTTTTCTGGAAGGGAATATTACGGTTACGACCTTAGTAATAGAGCCTAATGCACATTTAAACGGGCAATGTTCGATGCGGACTTTCCAGCAATAGAAAATATCTATAATCTCTCTTATTTTTATATAACATTCATACAGTTGTTTGAGAAAATAGCAGTACCTTTGCAGCCGTTTAAAAAATCACAAATACAAAATTATATTTATGGCTTTTGCGAATAATGTACTCATTGTCCGCCGGGTATTAATGGCAAAACTTGTTGAATTATGGAAACAAGACCGTTTGGTAGAACACATTGATCGTTTACCTATCGAACTCAGTCCGCGTAATGCGAAAATTATGGGACGCTGTTGCATTCACAAAGAAAGAGCTGTCTGGAAATATAAATCTTTTCCGTTGCTGGGCTTTGATATGAATGACGAACAAGATGAACTGACCCCTCTTTCTTATTATGCAGAGAAAGCTTTAAAAAGAGGGAAAAACAATAAAGAAAATATTTTATGTGTCATTGATGAAGCTTGCTCTGCATGTGTTCAGGTAAATTACGAAGTAAGCAATCTCTGCCGAGGATGTGTAGCAAGGGCTTGTTATATGAATTGTTCTCGAAAAGCCATCTCCTTCGGAGAAAACGGCCAGGCCAGAATCGACCACAGTAAATGCGTCAGTTGCGGGATCTGTAAAGAAGCCTGCCCTTATCATGCCATCGTATATATTCCAGTACCTTGTGAAGAAGCCTGTCCGGTAAAAGCTATTTCTAAAGATGAGAACGGCATCGAACATATCGATGAATCGAAATGTATCTATTGCGGTAAATGCATCAATGCCTGTCCTTTCGGATCTATCTTCGAAATATCTGAAGTATTCGACGTTCTCACTAAAATCAAAGAAGGGAAACAAGTCATTGCGATCGTTGCACCTTCTATTATGGGACAATATTCCGAAAAAACAGAAACCATATTCGAAGCGATACGTGAAATCGGTTTTCATGATGTTCTTGAAGTAGCCGATGGAGCAATGGAAACAACCCGAAGAGAAGCCGAAGAACTGAAAGAAAAACTGGAAGAAGGACAACCTTTTATGACAACATCATGTTGTCCATCCTACATAGAGCTGGTAAATAAACACGTCAAGGATATGAAACCTTATGTATCAACTACCGGAAGTCCTATGTATTACACTGCACGAATAGCAAAAGAAAAATACCCCGAAAGTCTTGTCGTATTCATAGGCCCTTGCGTTGCTAAACGTTCAGAAGCCCGCAGGGACGAAGCTGTAGATTATGTAATGACGTTTGAAGAAATTAACGCCATATTCGACGGATTATCTATTGATATGACCCCCAAAAATAATGAATCTTTCCATTGTTCAGCACCCAAAGAAGGAAAAGGTTTTGGCATGTCGGGAGGAGTTATCGGAGCTGTAAAAGCGCAAAACCTAATCCCCGATCTGAAAGCTTTGCAAGTATCAAATCTTAATAAAAAGAACATCGGCCTACTTCGGGCATTCTCCAAAGGTAAAGCACCGGTTAACTTTATCGAAGTAATGGCTTGTGAGGGTGGATGTGTAACAGGTCCTTCAGCACATGTGGATGCCGCAACAGGAAGCAAATTGTTTAAACAAGCTATGGAAAAGTTTTCTGTCGTAAAATAATCAGAAAAATAACACGACTAACTTAAATTATTGAAGCGTCGAATGAATTTTAAAATTCATTCGACGCTTCAATAATTTAATAGACTAATTTTATTCAAGATACAATAAAAAGCCTGTCTGAATTTTCCTATTAATAACCAAGACAGATTATTCAAAATATAAAAGCGTTTCTTTTTACAGTTCTTTCACGATTAATAGATAATTCTTACCTTTGAAGGCAAGAAAAATAACAGCAGAATGATAGAATATATCACAGGTAAAATTTCCGAATTAACTCCGGCATCGGCAGTAATAGAATGTAATGGAATAGGCTATTTCCTCAATATATCTTTAACGACTTACAGTGCACTATCCCAGAATACTGCAACCAAGCTATTTGTATATGAATCTATACGCGAAGATGCTCACGTACTTTTCGGATTTATCAGCCGTCGCGAAAGAGACTTGTTTTTGTTGTTAATTTCCGTTTCCGGTGTCGGACCGAATACCGCACGAATGATTCTTTCTTCTCTCTCTGCTCCTGAACTGGAGCAAGTTATCGTTTCTGAAAACGTAAACATATTGAAAAGCGTTAAAGGGATCGGTGCAAAAACCGCCCAACGCATAATTGTTGACCTTAAAGATAAAATAAAACCGGGGGACAATACGTTAAATATAAGTATGCCCCAAAATCAAGAGGTACAGGATGAGGCTGTGGCCGCTTTGGTCATGTTAGGATTCCCGCAAACCGCTTCAATGAAGGTCGTACAAAAATTATTGAACGAATCTCCCACATTAAAAGTAGAAGCTATTATTAAAGCTGCACTTAAAATGCTGTAAAACACACATACGGGAGAAGGGAAAAGGTTTCACGGATCAATGAATAAAAGGCTCTATTATCTTTTATATATTTTTCTATGTATCAGCGGAATAGGAATCTACTCTGCCTTTGCAGCTTATAACCGTACCTTTTCCTCACTAAACCTTCCGGAAGCATCTGCCTCATCCATTTCCGCACCTGAAGATACTACAAAAAAAAGCCGTTTCCCGGTAGCTAAAACATCAATAGAGACTTATGAAGATCTTTATAAAAACAGCCCGGCAGATCTAAAAACTCCTGAGAACGTACGCTCAGTGTTCGAATATGATCCGGTAACTCAATGTTACGTTGTGCGTACAAAAGTCGGAGATATGGAGGTGTCTACACCTTTCATGTTGACCCCTGAAGAATACAAAGATTATTCCTTACGAAAATCCATAGAAGCCTACTATCGGGAAAAAAACAAAGAAAATGCAGGTAAGGGAAAAGACCCTTTCGATATTCTCGATATGAAATTCAATCTCGGTCCGTTAGAAAAAGTTTTCGGTCCGGGTGGTGTGCAAATTAAAACTCAAGGGTCGGCAGAACTGACCATGAGTATAAAGACAAATAAAATCGATAACCCGGCATTGGCATTGAGTGCAAGGAAAAAGACCTACTTCGATTTCGAGGAACAAATCCAAGCGGATATTACAGCAAAAGTAGGAGACAAGCTCAATTTTAACATGAACTATAATACCGGAGCAACATTCGATTTCGATTCCCAAAAACTGAATTTGAATTATGAAGGGAAAGAAGACGAAATCATCAAAAGTATCGAAGCCGGTAATGTTAGTATGACCACAGGATCTTCCTTAATACGTGGAGGATCAGCTTTATTCGGGATAAAAACTAAGATGCAATTCGGTAAACTGACTGTTACCGCTTTAGTCTCCCAACAAGAATCAGAGTCTAAAACTGTCAACTCAAAAGGCGGTGCTCAAACTACGGAATTTTCTTTCAGCGCCGACCAGTATGATGAAAATCGTCACTATTTTTTAGCCCACTATTTTAGAGATAATTATGATAATTCTATGTCAAAACTCCCTTATATATCTTCGGGAGTGACTATTAACCGTATAGAAGTATGGGTGACCAACAAAAGAGGAAATTATGACCAGGCGCGTAACATCGTCGGGTTTATGGACCTTGGAGAACAAAACAGAAATAATTTAGCAAATCCGGATCTATGGCATACAAACGGAAGCTATACATGTCCGGCAAACAATGCAAATAGTTTATATGAATACATTCAAACCAACTATCCCGATGCCAGAAACATTAACCAGGTGACTCAGGTATTAGAGCCTCTTGAAGCTCAAGGATTCAATGGCGGACAAGAATATGTCAAAGTCGAAAGCGCCCGACTGCTCACCAGTTCGGAATATACACTGAACAGTCAACTCGGATATATTTCTTTAAATAGTCAGCTCAATCCGGATGAAGTACTGGCAGTAGCATTCGAATATACGAAAAACGGGCAGACATATCAGGTAGGAGAATTTTCAGGGAATATTACAGATACAGACAAGAGCCTGTATGTAAAGCTATTAAAAGGGACAACAATCTCGACAAGCGTTCCGGCATGGAAGTTGATGATGAAAAATGTATATTCTCTTAACGCTACTCAGATACAAAAAGAAAAGTTCCGGTTAAATATTTACTATAAAAGCGACACGGCCGGGACACAATTAACTTATATGCCTATCGGAAACATCAAGAACGAAACCTTATTGAAGGTTATGAACCTTGACCGATTAGACAACAACCAAGAGACAAATCCCGACGGATTTTTCGACTTTGTAGAAGGGTACACGATCCTTGCATCCAAAGGTCGAGTATTTTTCCCGGTAGTAGAACCTTTTGGCTCACACTTAAAAAAGAAAATCGGAAACATACCGAATGTTGACCAATATGTCTATCAAGAACTGTACGACACTACATTAACAGCAGCCAGACAGTATGCCGATAAGAACAAGTTCGTAATCAAAGGTGAATATAAAGCATCATCAGGAGCAGAAATACAACTTAACGCCACGCACGTGCCCCGAGGATCGGTACGAGTCACGGCCGGAGGTATGACCCTGACCGAGAATGTAGATTATTCGGTCGATTACACAATGGGAACTGTAACTATTTTAAATCAAAGTTATATCGACTCCGGAACTCCGATCAGCGTCAGTCTTGAAGACCAGTCATTATTCAACATGCAACGGAAAACAATGGTCGGATTAGATCTTAACTATGCTTTCTCTAAAGATTTTAATGTCGGAGCTACAATTATGCACTTGGGAGAAAAGTCTCTGACCGAGAAAGTGAACATCGGAGATGAAGTGCTGAATAATACTCTGTGGGGATTAAATACTTCTTACAATACAGAATTCCAATGGCTAACATCTCTGATCAACAAAATACCGACTGTGAATGCTACAGCCCCGTCCCGATTATCGCTGAATGCAGAATTTGCACAGTTAATACCGGGAAAAGGGAAAAACAACTCGCTCTCCTATATCGATGACTTCGAGTCTTCTCAATCGGGTTATGATCTGAGGACACCATATTCATGGTCACTCGCCTCGACTCCGTCTATGTTTCCCGAATCAAAATATTCCAACAATGCTGACTACGGAAAGAATCGGGCTTTAATATCTTGGTATTATATAGACCGGATGTTTACTCAAAAAAATTCCTCGTTAACTCCTGCCCATATTAAAAACGATTTAGATCAATTATCCAATCATTATGTACGGGAAATCGATGTCAGCGAGGTATTCCCGAACAAAGAACTCGGTTACGGCGAATCTTCTGTCCTACAAGTTCTGAACCTATCGTATTATCCGACAGAAAGAGGACCGTACAATGTAGATGCGGATAAAATAAACAATGACGGTTCTCTCAAATTCCCGGAACAACGCTGGGGAGGGATTATGAGAAAAATGGATAATACCGACTTTGAAGCTGCAAACATCGAATATTTACAATTTTGGATGATGGACCCGTTCCTCGATCCGGACAATCCGGGGAATGAAAGTCAGGTCGGATACCTGTATTTCAATTTTGGAGAAATATCGGAAGATATACTGAAAGATGGTATGAAATCGTTCGAAAACGGCCTTCCTGTCGATGGAGATGAATCGAATCTGACAACCACCGTATGGGGAAAAGTTTCGAAACGCCAATCTATGACCTATGCTTTCGAGAACGCAGATGGTGCTCGTGAAAAACAAGACGTAGGACTCGACGGGCTTACAAACAACGAAGAATTTACTTTTTCCACCTATTCCGACTTTTTAGAGAAATTGAAACAAAATACGACGGCAGAAGCTCAAGCCAAAATGTTGGAAGATCCTTTTTCTCCTTTGAACGACCCTGCAGGAGATAATTATCATTTTTACAGAGGTGTAGACTACGATGACATGCAGCTCGATATTCTCAGCCGATATAAACATTATAACGGAGTAGAAGGGAACTCAAGTTCTCCGGATGATGCAGCAGACAAGTACTACCAATCCTCCAAAAGCGTTCCGGACGTCGAAGATATCAATCAAGACAACACGTTGAACGAATACGAAAGATACTATGAATACGGTATAAAAATATCTCCTCAGAATCTTCAAGTAGGAAGAAATTACATCACTGATAAACGCACGACTGTCGTTCGTCTGAGAAATGGTCAGGAATCAGAAGTTACATGGTATCAATTTAAAATACCTTTGAAAGACGACAGCGACGATGAAACCCATATTCCACGAAAAAAATACGGTTCTATACAAGATTTCAAGACAATCCGTTTTGCACGGATGTTCATGACCGGATTCGAAAAAGAAACACACCTGCGTTTTGCTTCACTCGAACTTGTACGGGGAGACTGGAGAAGTTACTCTCTTCGTCTACAAACCGGAGAATCACCCAACACATCACTGCCGGCAGAAGGGGAATTGGATGTATCAGTTGTTAATATAGAAGAAAATGCAGGACAAACTCCTGTAAACTATGTACTGCCTCCTGGAGTCAGCCGGATAATTTCTCCCGACCAATCCCAGATCACTCAATTAAACGAGCAATCTTTATCTTTAAAAATAAGAGATTTACCTCCTAAAAATGCTCGTGCCGTATATAAAAATACGAGTCTTGACATGCGTAATTACAAATATTTGCAAATGTTTACTCATGCCGAAAAACTAATTGATGATAACACAGACTTAAGGAACGGAGAAACTTCTGTATTCATTCGTTTCGGGTCTGATTACCGAAACAATTATTACGAATATGAAGTGCCTTTGGCACTTACTCCTCCGGGAACTTATAACACATACAATTCACAAGACCAAGAGACCGTTTGGCCTACACAAAACATGATCAACGTTCCCTTATCTCTGGTAACAGAATTGAAATTAAAACGGAATGCGGCAAAACGAAGAGGGGATGAAGGTTCGAGCTATCAAGACGTTTATTCGATATATGATCCTGATCATCCGAGAAATAAAGTCTCGGTAATCGGAAATCCGAGCCTGTCCGACATATCGACAATTATGATCGGTGTCCGGAATAATGCGGGGACGAATAAAGATATTGTGGTATGGGTTAACGAACTCAGACTATCCGGTTTTAATGAGAGCGGAGGTTGGGCTGCCCGAGCTAATGTAAATCTGGCGATATCCGATATAGCCACCGTAAATTTCGGGGGACACATCGAAACTTGCGGCTTCGGAGGGATAGATCAAAGCCTGAATGAACGTCGACTTGACGATTATTATCAATACAATATAGCTACAATGGTAGATGTCGGTCGTTTTTTACCTGAAAAATTGAAACTCAAAGCACCGATATTTTACTCATTATCTGAAGAGCGGACGTTGCCGAAATACAACCCGCTCGATCAGGATATTTTACTTTCAGATGCTTTAGACGCTGCCGGTTCTGACGCTGAAAGAGATTCGATCAAAAACGCATCTATCGATATATCGACAGTTAAGAGTTTCAGTATTTCCGGATTGAGATTCGACATACAAAGTAAAAATCCGATGCCTTATGATCCGGCAAACTTTACTTTTAGCTACTCGTCAAACATCCAAAATAAGCAAGACCCGACAATTCTATTCGAAAATACACTGGACAGAAGAGGAAATTTCAGTTACAGTTATACACCGTATGTGAAACCCCTTCAACCCTTTAAATCACTAAAAAGCAGATCGAAACATTTGAAGGTTATCAAAGACATGAGTATTAACTATGTACCGAATAATATTTCGTTCTATACTAATATGTCTCGTTACTACTACGAGCAACAATTGCGAGAGTTAGGAGAAGACGGCACAAGCACGCAACTTCCTATTTCGGTAAGCAAGAACTTCTTATGGGATCGGCAGTTCTCTATTCAATGGAATCTGTTGAAATCCTTAAACATGTCTTTAGCTACCATGACAAATGCCCGTATCGACGAACCTTCGGGTGTAGTAAATAAAAAGCTTTTCCCCGATGAATATAAAGCATGGAAAGACACGGTCATGCAAAGTATATGGCACTTAGGAACACCCTGGAATTATAACCAAACATTCAACGCCTCTTTCGACGTTCCGTTATCTAAAATTCCCATGCTGAATTGGATGACCCTATCGGCGAAATACAACTCGACATATTCTTGGGACAGAGGGGTTTATATTGATAGTGAAACGACAATGGGTAATAATCTGAATAATCAAGGTCAATCCGGAATCGACGGTCGTTTCAATCTGGAAACTCTCTACAATAAATCGGATTTTCTGAAAAAAGTAAATCGGAAATTCGCCAATACCTCTCGGTCATCTTCCCGTAGCAGTGCCCAGAAAAAGAGATTCCAGCGTAATATCTCGTTAAAAAGCGACACGACAACTACGGTGAAACACAATTTGGACAATAAAAAAGTAAAAGTTTCCGCAAAAACCAAAGACGGAATATATTATTCCGTCAAATATAAAGTTGTGGATAAAAACACAATTCTTATTGAAAACAGAGATACGGCCCAAATAACACTAACCGTACTGCCCGGCAAAAGTCCTGAAGATTCTTTCTGGTATAAAGCAGCAGAATACACAACACGGTTTGCCATGATGGTAAGAAATGTGAACGTCCATTACAAAAACAGTAACTCAATGTATATTCCGTCTTTCTTGCCTAATGTCGGGGACATGTTCGGACAATCCACAGCAACCAGTACCTTAGCTCCGGGACTTGATTTCGCTTTCGGATTGACAGACGAAAGCTATATCGAAAAAATCAAGGACCGAGGTTGGCTTATTGTCAACGACTCATTAGTAAGCCCTGCTATTATGAATCGTACAGAAGAATTCAGCATAGATGCCACCTTAGAACCGTTTAAAGGATTCAAAATCACGTTAAATGCCAACCGCACCGTGAGCAACAACAACCAAATACAATTTATGTATGACGGAATGCCCACCATACGAGGAGGAAGTTTCACAATGACTCACGTTGCGATTGCCTCATCTCTGAAAAGTGCAAAGGCATCGAACGGATATTATTCCAAAGCTTTTGAGAACTTTTTGCAAAATCGTGAGATTATTGCTCAACGATTAGAAGCCAAGTATAGTCAAATGACATATCCTTCAGCAGGATTTATCAGTGAAAAAGGATTAGTCGGGCAACGATATAATTCAGAAAACGGAGGGGTTAACCGTAATTCTCCCGATGTCATGATACCTGCATTTATCGCCGCTTACAGTGGCAAAGACGCGGGAAAAATCGGATTAACGGCTTTTCCGTCGATCAGAAGTTTATTACCTAACTGGAAAATAACCTATGATGGTCTATCTAAGATAAAGGCATTAAAGAAATACTTCAAAAGTATCGTCCTGAGTCATGCCTACCGATGTACTTATACCGTGGGGTCTTTTTCCTCTTTCCTGAACTGGGCTGAAGCTGAAGAAAAAGATTTCGGTTTTACGAAAGACGAACTCACAGGGAATCCGATACCGTCCTCTCCATACGATATCTCTTCTGTAAGCATTAATGAAAGTTTTGCACCTTTACTCGGATTAGATATGACCTTTAAAAACAGTATCACAGCTAAAGTAGAGTATCAAAATTCCCGTACATTAAGCCTGAATTCTTCAGCAGGACAAATTGTCGAATATACAAGTCAAGGCGTTACTGTCGGTGCAGGCTATACAATTACCGATTTCAACGCCATTTGGAGAGGAAAAGGCGGTAAACAAGGGACATTCAACAATGATCTGAAATTACGAGCAAACTTCTCTTTCAAAAGAGATCAATCCTTAATACGCCGTATTGAACAGAATTTCACTCAGGCTACTTCCGGTACAAAAGTAATGATGCTCAATTTCTCTGCCGATTATGCTTTAAGCAAACTCATTACACTACGGGCTTTCTATGATCACCAAATCAATACTCCTTTGGTATCATCGACTTCATATCCCATCTCTGACAGCAGTTTCGGTGTATCGATCCGCCTTGATCTTGCCCGGTAAGAGTTATTAAATTCTTTTCTAAATTTTACAATAAAAGTACGATCAGGTCATCTTTGTGTTTTTTTCCGGACTATAACATTGTTAACAATATATCGGTACGATTCCCCTCTCTGAAAGAGACTGAGTAAAAACTAAAACAAGTACTAAAACGATTTTCAGAATCATCCGGGATAAAAACAAAATTTTTCTCATTATATTCGCAAAAGAAAACGAAAAAATTTATGGAGCAAATAAATTTTGCAGCAATCGATATAGGATCAAATGCCGTGCGCCTGCTCATAAAGGGAATATACAAAGGGGAGACGGCAAATCAACTAAAAAAGACTTTTATTGTCAGAGTTCCCTTGCGATTAGGGCAAGACGCTTTCACATTAGGCAGAATATCGAACGACAAAACTGAACGACTGTTACGGCTCATTGCCGCATTCAAACAAATGATGCAAGTATATAGAGTCATCAGTTACAGAGCTTGTGCAACTTCCGCCATGCGAGATGCTTCGAACGGATCGGAAGTTGTCCGTTACATATCTGAACAAACCGGTATAAAAATCGATATTATAGACGGAAAAGAAGAAGCGAGAATCGTATATGACAGCCACATCGTCGATATATTAAACCGTCCGGGAGACTATTTATATGTAGATATCGGAGGAGGAAGTACCGAAACGAGCCTGATCCAAGATTGCAAACTTAAGGATTCTCGTTCCTATAATATAGGAACCGTACGTATTCTCAATAACAAAGTCAAAAAAGAAGAGCTTCTCAAACTATACTCCGACTTGAAATCATTAGCATTGGAATATCCAGATATTTCTATCATAGGATCTGGCGGAAATATCAATAAAATATATAAACTGTCGGGTACGACAAAAGGAGAACCGTTATCGCTCGAATCCTTGTATCAAGTATCGAACATGCTTCAGGCACTCCCCATAAAAGAACGAATGAAGCAGTATGATCTGAAACCTGATAGAGCAGACGTTATCGTACCCGCCGCAGAATTATTCATACAAATAACACGACACCTCAACTGTAAATCTATATGGGTACCTACTATAGGTATTGCTGACGGAATTACCTATTCACTCTGTTCTGATTATCTAAATACACATAATTAATAATATGAAAATGAAAAAGTTAATCTTAATCGTCTGTGGGACTGTCTTATTTTCGTTCCCGTTCATCTCCTCCGTTAAATCTCAAGATTTATACGAAAAAGCAAACATCCGGAAATATGAAAAAGCAAATCAAGAACTTCCGGCTACCACAAAAAAAGAAAAACGCGTGGTATTTATGGGTAACTCCATAACCGAAGGTTGGGTCGGTACACATCCTGAATTTTTCACAGAAAACAATTATATCGGCCGTGGAATCAGCGGGCAAACAAGTCCGCAAATGCTTATGCGTTTTTACGGGGATGTTGTCGCCCTCAAGCCGAAAGCAGTAGTCATTAACGCCGGAACAAACGACGTCGCAGAAAATACTGGTGCTTATCATCCTGAGTTTACACTCAACAATATCAAAGCTATGGCTTCCATCGCCGAAGCAAACGGAATCAAGGTGATTCTTACATCGGTACTTCCCGCATCACAAATAAAATGGCGGCTCGACATCAAAGATGCCCCTCAAAAAATTATAGCCTTAAACAAAGAAATAGAAGCCTATGCCAAAGCAAACAAATATGGATATGTAGATTATTTCTCCGCTATGAAAGATGAAAAGAACGGCCTTCCTGAAAAGTTGAGCAAAGACGGCGTACATCCGAACGGAGACGGTTACAAGATCATGGAGAAACTGGTAAAAGAAGAAATCAAAAAAATCGTAAAATAATCAAAGACCAGAACAGCGGGGAAATTTAGTGAAAAAAATCTCCCCGCTGTTTCGATCTTTACCTCAAACTTTCGGTCTGATTATAAATCGCTTCCAAAATATCCTTATCGACATCGGTAAGTATTTTTCCTCGCCGTGCCATCATCCGTTCGGCAATCGAATAAAACTTAGATAACTGAACATCAGAAAAACCGGCAGCACCGCCCTCGCTAAAAGAAGCTACAAAATTCCGAGGAAAACCCGAACCGTGTATGTTCACTCCCACTCCAACAACCGTAGCGGTATTGAACATGCTATTTATTCCTGCCTTAGAATGATCACCCATCATCAACCCGCAAAATTGCAAGCCGGTACGCAAAAAACGTCCAGTAGGATAATTCCATAGTTTTATCTCGCTATAATCATTTTTTAAATTCGATGCATTAGTTCCTGCTCCCAAGTTGCACCACTCTCCGATAACCGAATTTCCGAGAAATCCATCATGTCCTTTATTTGAATAGGCAAGCATCACCACATTATTCAACTCGCCCCCGACTTTACAATAAGGACCTAATGTCGTCGCTCCATAAATTTTTGTTCCCATATTCACGACCACATGCTCACAAGCCGCAAAAGGAGCACGAATACATACTCCTTCCATGATTTCGGCATCTTTCCCGATATAAACCGGACCTTTTGTCACGTTCAATGCCGAACATTCGACAACCGCACCCGGCTCTATAAATATTTTAGGTGTACCGTCTGGAAAACAAGGATCACCGATTACCCTGTTCGATGCGGATAACGGTTCGGATTTTCCGGAAGAGACGATATATCGATAATCTGCTTCTAAAGCCTCTCCGTTCTTCAGAAATATATCATACAATTTCCGAATCATAAAAGGTTCTTCATTCAAAGTATGCTTTACACCGAAATCTTTCTTACGGAAAGCATCCAACGAACCGTAAAAAGCAATCAGCTCATCTCCGTAAAAAAGAGATTCACACTCCGACAAAGAAGAAATGGCTGCGACCAGTTTCTCATCCGGACATACATTCCCGGCAATGAAAAAGCTATTAGAAGCAATATTCATCGGATATTTCACTGTCAAATAATCAGCCGTATCATAAGAATAAATTCCCGGCAACCGAGATTCCCATTTTTCCCGTATCGTAAAGATACCGATACGTATGTCCGAAACCGGCCTTGTAAATGTCAATGGCAGAAACTCCTGATGAATTCCCGTCGTATCAAAAAGAATAATGTTCTGCATATATGCTGTTTTTAATCTTCATTATCCTGTACTCCTGCAAAATGCACGATAAATGTCGTTGAGCCCACCGTTATTATAGCCCCGTTTTCCAAAACCACACGGTCTTTTTTCCCCAGACGCTCGTGCCGTAAATATGTTCCGGATACACTCGGAAAATCGCGCAATGTATATATAAAACCCCCAGCCTTATTTTTCTTTACATTAATAACACAATGCTGACGTGCAAGGGTAACATCCGTAGTCTCTATCGGTACATGAATTTCCGTTCCTTTAGAGCGACGTCCGATTATATTATCTCCCATAAAAAGAGGAAGTTCTTGACGGTATCCGTATGAATTTTCCAATACGACAATAAAACCGCAATCAGAAATCTCTTGATTATCAGTCAAATCGGCAACCGACACATTGAATTGTTTCCCGCAATAAGGACAAACGAAAAACAAAGAGACATTTTTTTCATAACGATCTTCATTAAACGTTATATCATTATCGCATTTGGGACATAAAACTTTTTTCATTTTCGCTGCATTTATCTGACAAAGGTAAAAGTTATCTCTTAGAGATACAAGGTACAGAACAGCTAAATTCAGAGAATAAAACCTCGAAAAACGGAATCATCGGTATAAAAAAAGAATTAATCTGTTTTTAAGATTCCCGTTAACCCGATATTATAAAAAAATTAAGAGAATGCACTTTTCTTTGTGGAAAAATAACTTGCGCATAATCGAATTTTATGAAAACACGCGACAAAAACACTATGCTGAAAAAATGTATGCTAATCGCCGGAAGCGTTTTTCTGGCAGGGCAAATGGCTTTTGCCAAAGGGAACAAAGGTTCTATTTATCATGACGGTTGGATCGATTTCAACAAAAACGGAAAAATGGATGTATTCGAAAATCCTAAGCAACCGATCGAAAAAAGAGTGCAAGATTTATTATCCCAAATGAATCTGGACGAAAAGACCTGCCAACTGGCAACTTTATATGGATATAAAAGGGTAATGAGCGACTCGTTACCGACTCCGGAATGGAAAAATAAAATTTGGAAAGACGGAATCGCCAATATCGATGAACAATTGAACGGAGTCGGTCGTGGTGCGAAAATCGCCCAAGACCTGATTTATCCTTTCAGCAAACATGCCGAGGCAATCAACAAAACCCAAAAATGGTTTATCGAAGAGACTCGTCTGGGTATTCCGGTAGATTTTTCCAACGAAACAATCCACGGACTCAATCATACAAAAGCAACTCCCCTGCCCGCACCTATCGGCATAGGAAGTACATGGAACGCACCTTTGGTCTACAAAGCCGGATCAATTGCGGGAAAAGAAGCCAAAGCCCTCGGATATACCAACATATATGCACCGATATTAGATCTTGCCAGAGATCCCCGCTGGGGACGTGTTCTTGAATGTTATGGAGAAGATCCCTTTCTTGTCGCTACACTCGGAACACAGATGGTTAAAGGTATTCAAGAACAAGGTGTGGCAGCAACTCTAAAACACTTTGCCGTATATAGCGTTCCCAAAGGTGGGCGGGACGGCAGTGTACGCACCGATCCTCATGTTGCGCCCCGGGAAATGCACCAAATGCATCTGTATCCGTTCAAAAAAGTAATTCAAGACGCCCACCCGATGGGAGTCATGAGCAGTTATAACGACTGGGACGGCGTTCCGGTTACCGCAAGTTATTACTTCTTGACCCAGTTACTTCGTCAAGAATTCGGATTCGACGGTTATGTAGTCAGTGACAGCGATGCGGTAGAGTATGTATATAACAAACATCATGTCGCCGAAACTTATGAAGAAGCCGTGAGAATGGTTCTTGAAGCCGGTCTCAACGTAAGAACGACTTTTGCCGCACCGGATATTTTCATTCTGCCTGCCCGAAAATTGGTAAAAGAGGGACGATTATCGATGAAAGTCATAGACGAACGTGTCGCTGACGTCTTACGGGTAAAATTCCGTCTCGGACTTTTCGACCAACCTTTTGTCGCAGATCCTAAAGCCGCAGATAAAATCGTCGGAGCAGACAAGAACAAAGACTTTGTGCTCGATATACAACGTCAATCTTTGGTTCTTCTAAAAAACGAAAATAATTTATTGCCTCTCGATAAAAACAAGTTGTCCCGAATACTAATCACCGGACCGCTTGCCAAAGAAGAAAATTATATGGTAAGCCGTTACGGACCTCAAGAACTGGAAAATATCACGGTATATGAAGGTATCAAAAATTATCTCGGGAATAAAGTTGCTGTCGATTACGCTTTAGGCTGTAAGGTTAAAGATGCCAAATGGCCGGAAAGCGAAATAATACATTCTCCGCTGACGACAGAAGAACAGCAAGAAATACAAAATGCCGTTGAAAAAGCAAAACTAAGCGACATTGTTATTGCCGTACTCGGTGAAGATGAAGAAAGTACCGGCGAAAGCAAATCTCGTTCAGGACTTGATTTACCGGGACGCCAGCAACAGCTTCTCGAAGCGTTATATGCTACCGGAAAACCGATCGTACTGGTTCTTATCAATGGACAACCGCTTACTATCAATTGGGCAGACCGTTATATTCCGGCAATTCTGGAAGCTTGGTTTCCCGGACAAATGGGAGGAACTGCCATTGCAGAAACTCTTTTCGGAGATTATAATCCGGGAGGGAAACTTCCGGTCACATTCCCCAAAACATTGGGACAAATAGAATTGAACTTCCCTTTCAAACCGGCCTCTCAGTCGAAACAGCCCGAAGCCGGACCGAATGGATACGGAAAAACACGGGTCAACGGAGCTTTGTATCCTTTCGGATTCGGACTCAGTTATACAACATTCGAATATTCCAATCTGAAAGTTTCTCCTGAGAGACAAGGTCCTAAAGGCGATATTCAGGTATCGTTCGATATCACGAATACAGGGAAAAGAGCCGGAGACGAAATCGTACAGTTATATGTAAAAGATAAAGTAAGCAGTGTAATCTCTTACGAATCTTTGTTACGAGGCTTCAAACGTGTTTCTCTGCAACCGGGAGAAACGAAAAACATACAATTCACTCTGCATCCCGAAGATCTCGAAATACTGGATATTAATATGAATTGGAACGTAGAACCGGGAGAATTTGAAGTTCGCATCGGAGCTTCATCCGAAGATATAAAACTAAAAAAGAGTTTCCGTATCGTAGCAGAAGGAATACAAGCAAATAATTGATTATCAAACTATATAAAACGATTTCGCTGGCGGATAATCCGCCAGCGAAATCGTTTTATATAGAAAATTCTTTTGTGACTTTCAAATGAACAAAATAAAAACAAAAAAGTCCTTAGACAACTGTATCTAAGGACTTTAAACGTCAAGTCAAAGACTTTAAAAAGTATTTCCAGTGACCCCGGAGAGGCTCGAACTATATCTTTATTCTATCTGATAGTCAATTACTTATATATATACTAAAAAAATCGGACTATGTTTTTTACTATGAATCGAATTTTCCGTTTTTTAGTATCCTATCCGACAGGCTTAATTCCTTTAGATTCATCCAAAACAGGACTTTCCTTTTCTTCGTCAACTAATTGTACAAATATAATTAATTAACTAATATTAAACAACTTATTTCGTATAAAAACTAATATTCTAAATGTTAATAAACATTATATCACAGCGACTCATTTTATGTACTTTTCGAAGATATTCATGTAATTCAATTATCGCTTCATACTTTTTGAACTCTATACATTTTATTTTTGTTAATATATAAAGTAATTGCTTACTAAAAACACACAGATCTTGAGCGCTGACCGTCTGTATCATCATTAACGAGTAATAGTATAGCCTATGAATCGACTGATAGACGACGTCATTTTTCAGATATTGGAAACCTCTGAAAATGCAGAAAACCTAAAAAACACATATGTAATTTTTAAAAACAAATTATTGAATTTCAGCATAAGGGAAAGTAATATACCCTTTTGTTACCGAAGTTTGAGAGAATTAGAATTAAAACTACAATATTCTGAATCTCTTTTATCCAGAAAAGAACACACTTCTTTAAAGAGAGAGAAACAAGAAATAATACGTAAACTCTCTATCTTGTGTCAGATTGAAAAAGAAATGTTCCAAATGCGCTTAGACCGTCCAGAACAATTTCAGTTTGTCGGCACTATGAAAAAACAATGTTCCGTTTTACGATGGAAAGGTAGTTTAAACGACCTTATGGAGTTGATTATAGCTTTTATCGGTACTGGAATAATAACGACCACGACAGGCGAAAATTTGACAGCAAGCATGCTGATACAAGCTTTTGAAAGTCTTTTTAATGTCAGGTTCGGTCGGTCAAATGATAAAAAAGCTGCGGTGTTCCGTCGAAAAAAAAATTGCGCATGTCTTTTAGACCGTTTACGGGAAAATTTGGAAACGAAAGTTAGGGATTATTATGCAAAATGAAAGAAAAAGCAGAGGAAAAACGGGGACAGAATTGTCCTCGTTTCTTATTTTAACAGGTTGGCAAATGTCTTTTGGCACATTAAAAAAACTATATTAATATAAAAACAATTCAACAACAGACAAAAAATATCATAATATACTAATTTACAGCATAAAACAAAATTCGGAGTACTGTGCAGTAACCTATTTTTCCGGCACAAAATCGAGGCTAATATTGCAGTATAACTTTAAAACTCGATGTAATGGAAGTATTGACAATTGAAATGGAAGCGGTCAAGGAACTGCTTAAAAAGATAGATACGATTTATATGTACGTCATCAATTCACATTTGAATAAAGAAGGAGAAACGACCCGCTGGCTGAACTCGGAAGAGGTCTGCGAATTACTGCGTATCAGCAATCGGACATTACAAAGATTACGAAAATCAAGGAAAATCCAATTTACGACATTCAACCGGCGATGCATTTATAAGATGGACGATATAGAGAAACTTGTTTCCCACCATGCGATCAATTGCGATCAAAATTATTTCGAAAAGCATAAAAAAGAATACCTCGAACCCAAATCCGGTAAACGATGACTGAAAGCGAATATATCAATCTGATCGTAAACCGATTGAATCAAATTGCCGATACCTGCGAAACGGTCAACGGCAAATTAGACAAATTAATACTACAATCCGAGCTATCGGAAAGAAAGACAGTCTGTGTACCCGAAAAAAAACTATTGGATACTTTTGAACTTTGTGAATTACTGCATATCAGTAAGCGTACTTTAGCCCGCTACAAAAAGGAAAAAGCTCTGCCTTATTTAAAAATTAAGCGACTGTGTTTCTATCGCCGGGAAGATGTCATACGATTTATCGAAAATTACGGCAAAAAAAAGACAGACGGGTAAAATACCTGTCTGTCTCATCTAAAAAGTTTGTTTATAATGCTCTAGTTTGGGATTTGTTTTGAGGCTGTATCTTTATTCTGTTTACCTCCTTGTTTTTATGCCCTAACCGTTGACCGTTAGGTGGCTGGGCGGAATTTAATATTTGGTTACGGTACGAGTCGAACCAAATATAGATACCCACATTATTTCCGTTCCCGGTTTTCACCTTATCGAGATACAGCGATTTCCCGTTGAATAAATCCGTCCTTTCGACAGTATTCAAAACCCGTCCACCGACTTCTAATTCTTTAGACCAATCCAGCAGGGCTTTTTTCAGTGAAACTCTGCCTCTTAAATCAAATTCCCGGTCGAGCAAGCTTGCGGCAATCTCTTTGCCTTTCTCTTCCGTAAACCCTTTCTGATTTCGGTAATACGGTGTATCGGAAAGGTCGTACAGTTCACGTTCCAGCGAATTAAACTCCCTTTTGAACTTCTCAGGCATACAACTGACAAAATCTTTATCGTAGCCGAATTGTTCCATATACAATAATTTAATGAGTGTATCATTTTTTTTCGATACACTCAATCCGAATTCTTCTACAAACTCAAGAAACGCTTTCTGGTTAGGAACCAAGCTATATTCCTTTGAAAATCCCGCCTCATCCGGCTTAATTGTACCGGTATGTTCATCATATCGCACCGAAGATATTTTAAGACTGTCCGGCAGGTTCTTATCGATGAAAAAACGGTCGGCGATGTCTTGCATATATTTTTTTAATTCTTTTCTGCCGTTGCCATTTTGAGTAATAATAAATGAATTTTCAGGACTCGTTTCGACGATAAAATACAAATCGTCCTGATAAAGTGCCGAAAGCTGTTTTTGTTTATACAAAAAATGTCCGTAATCTTCGTACTTTTCCAATAAACCGCAGGATAAAACTGAAAGATCGTCCAGTTTATTCAGGTCGATACCTTTCCGCACAGCAAAAGCCACATCCCGTAAAGGTATGGAGAGTTCCGGCAAGATATTTTCTTTATGCAGATAAGAAAGTATGCCTTCAGCAAAATATTTACCTTGATCTTTATAAGAAAAAGGGATATATAAATTTCTAAGATCATATTTCAAAATGGCATTATCCGGAACAAAGCCTTCATCGTTGCTTATCGAAAGCTGTTTATCAATAAAAGCGGCTAAAGTCTGATTTGGAGATTCACCTTTTTTATTAATAACAAAATCTTTCATAATCCCCTTTTTGTCAACTGAAACAAAAAGAGAATCCGGTTTACTGCCGGAAATGCTATTAAGCAAGTCTTTAATAAATGACATTTATATTAAATTTAAATGATTATTATCGGTATTCCCAAATGGTATTTGTCAATGATTAGTTTTTTATCTTATACTTCTTAGGCAAAATTTCTTTGGCTACAGAGAGTTTTGAAATTTCACAACCCGGCTCGGATGTTATTTCTATCTTGTAAAAATCTTTCAGCAGTAATTTTGCCACCTGTTTCACATCATTTTCCAAAACAGCAGACTCATACACGTTACACATCAATCCGTTTAGGAAAAAAGGCAGATTAGTACCATAGATTATATCAAAAATGTTTCCATATATAAATTTCGGATTATTTTCAAGCGGAAGTTTTGCCCGGAATCCATTTTCGTAAATATCCCAAAGAGTATTAATATTTACCGCCCGTTCAGAATCCCTTATTCCGAACTTATCCACAAAAGAACGATAGACTTTCGGATTTGGACTAACAGAACAAGAGTAAATCAAACTAAAACCTTCAGTAATGCTGTGAGGTAAAAAATCGGGAAGGCTGAAATCAAAGAAATTATTCCATTTTTCCAGTTGATCCGAATTTCGAAAAATCACAAAATCTCTACTTAAACAACTATCAGAATGATAAAAAAACGATACATCATCACCGCCATTCATTTTGAGATAGACATCAATTTTTTTTGTATAGTCCGATTCAAAAAAACGATCTGACAAAAATTGCATGTATGCTTTAAAACCCGCAATACCGAGGGGCGTATTACTAAAAAGCAATACGCCATTGTCCGTTTCCACAGCAATTAAATTCCTATTTTCTCCCGTCATTCGATTCATCCGGATCACAGTTTTATCGGTTTAGAAATTGATTGTTTGGATGCAGGTATTGACGGCTTGGAATTCTTTTGTACCTCGTTATTTTTCCCCCGATCTTTGATTTCTACCGTTTGAGACTGTTTAGGAACATCGAATGCAACTTGGATAAGATTGAATACCGCATTATATTGGGCTGATCCGGAATATGTTTGTCCCGTCGTTTTCGAATGCCAGTCTTTCCGATAAATTTTTCCTCCTGAAGAAAGTATTCTCTTTTCTTTAGTGCTGAACTTCACCCCAAACCATTCATCGGGTATGTTCAATGTAAAAACCGGTCTATGGGCGAGGCGATTGGTTGCCTGATCCAGAGATACGAAACATTCGGTTTTTACGTTCGGCTTATTCGAATCGAGAACAAGTTTGACAGGATGACCGAGATTTCCCCCCGGTGATCTTAAATTTTTTTGATCTTCGGCAGTAAATGTATATTCTTTATAAGGGATGTTCAGATCAATGCTATTCTTAATACCGAGAATTTTAGGTACTACCTCCCCGTTCTCATTTATTTTAACACCCAAACGTCCTGTAACCTCAATATTAGAACCGCTTTTCGTTTGAAAGGAAGTACTGACCATTAACGGAAGTACATTTCCATATTGCAAAGAATTCAAATATCTGCCTTGATTCATTTGTTCCAAGTGTTCACGAGAAAGTCCGAGCCGTTCAAACTCTTTCCATTCGAATTTTTCCAACGGGAAGGGCGGCTGCCTTTTCTCTTTTCCCGTCTGTTGCTTTTCATCAGATTCCAGCCTAACTTCCCCCGTTTTTTCCGGTATTTTTTCGTCCTGATCCTGCTTTTCCAGATGTTCCTTTTCCGGTTCTGTTTTCATTTCTACTTTTTCCGGTGTTTCAGTTTTAGATTCTGACGGAATTTCCTGTGACAATAATGTACCTTTTTTAGAAAAAATGTTTTCGTCGTTTTTCGCTGAAAACAGTTTAACGACACTTTTGATTAATTTCTTCGGAATAGAGTAGATGGCAAAACGAGTAGGGTTCTCTTGCTGTTGCTGAAAATTCCGGATAAAGTTAGTCAATAAATCTCCATGCGGATCGAAATAAAAAGGTGTAAACTGGTTGTCGAAAGGAGTGGTTTGATATGTGCCCGGATTCGATTCGTCTGCTCGTACGCCATTAGCCGTTTTTGCTTCTTTGTCATAAATAACTAAAGCGATTTTTTCCTGTTCTTTAGAAAGACTTTTGCTCATAACATTATGATTTATAGTTAAAAATCAGTCTAATATATAAGAGTAAAACCGAAATTATGTCCTCTCCCCGATAGATGGCTTTATAAGTCCGCACATGTCCGCACATGTCATTTAAAGCCGTTACGGAATCAGATGCCGCAAAGCCGGATCATTATTAATCCGTTCCAGTTCGTCATCGACAATCCGTACAACCTCATTTTTAATTCGGTAATAATTTTCCTCTATCGTCTCTTTCATACGATCCGTTCCTTCATCATCCGTAAAATCCCGTATTTGAGGAATAGGATGATAACGGCTCATTTCGATACCGACTTTCTTCGTATCTATATCCATTTCGCAATGAAAAATTTTTTGAGGGATACGTTCTTCATTATTATCCGCCACTGCTCCGACAAATATTCCCTGCGTCAATGTTGAAATTTTCGAAGGAGGAATCAAACTTTCCATTTGAGTACTGGTCGAAAAAGATGTATCGTCGCGGTTAATGCTCATAGATTCCCGTTTTTGAAGAATTTTTCCGAAGCGTTCCGACAAAGTTTTAGCAGTTTCACCCACTACCTGACCGGAAAACACATTTCCTATGGTATTCTGGATAACCTTTGCCTCTTTGTCCCCATAGTCCCGGGCAAGCTGGGAGAAATCCTGAAAACCGAGACAGACGGAAACTTTATTTGACCGGGCGGTAGCGATCAGATTATCCAGACCTCGAAAATAGATTGTAGGCAATTCATCAATAATAACCGAACTTTTCAATTTGTCCTTTTTATTGATCAACCGGATAATGCGGGCATTATACAATCCCAACGCTGCACCATAAATATTCTGCCTGTCCGGGTTATTGCCTATGCAAACAATTTTAGGTTTATCCGGATTATTAATATCCAAACTGAAATCGTCACCTGTCATCGTCCAATAGATAGCCGGCGAGATCATCCGGGACAGTGGTATTTTCGCACTAGCAATCTGACCCTGCAACTGTTCTTGCGCACCGGACAGCCAAGCATCCATGAAAGGAGATAGATAGTTCTCCAATTCCCGGTAGCTGGTCAGAATCGGAAATATATCCTCGTATTTCTTATTTAAAAATTCCACTGCATGGGGAAAGGTACAGTATTTCCCATTCTGATAAATTTTAAGGAACCAGATAATCGAAGCCAATAAAATAATAGGGGATTCTACAAAAAAATCACCTTGTTTTTGAATCCATGTTTTATTTAGATTGAGCATGATCGTATATGAACTCTCGTAAGCATCGGAAATATCGGTCATATGTTCGGGTGCAATAGGGTTGCAACGGTGGCTTTTCCGGGGATCGTCAAAATTAATCACATAAAATTCCGGTCTAACCGGATAATTTTTAATATTTTTCAATAGGGTATTATAGGCAATAACACTCAGATCGTCGAATTTATAATCATATATATACATCGCAAAACCTTTTTCAATATGTTGTTTGATGTAGTTATTGATTACTGCGAATGATTTTCCGCTTCCCGGCGTACCGAGTACCATTGTCGCACGGAAGGGATTCACAACATTTATCCAGCCTCTATTTAATTTCCCTTTATACCGGAAAAGAGTCGGGAGATTGACGGAATATTCATTTTCTAAATACCGGCTTTCCTGTTGAAAACTTTCATTTTCATCATTAAACGGATCTTCCAACATCTTATTCCCGACCAGCAAACGTCCGCACCGGATTCCTCCGAGTAGCAGACATACATAGCCAGACAAAAGAGAAACCATATAAACTAATGGAAAAAAATGAATATACGGATTATCCCGCTTACAATAAAAAACAGCAAAAATCCGAAGAAGAGCAGCATGACGATTCCTCGCAAGGAAATATGTTCGCTTTTTTTACTTTTATTTCCCAGACAAGAGAGAGCCAGAAATAAGAGGCAAAACATCAAGGTCGGATAAACCGATGAAAACAATCCTGTTTCCAGTTGAAAATTTAATAAAATTCGATCAACCAAAGACAGTGTCAGTCCCCATTTAGCAAAGAAACCGTAACAAAAGAAATAATAATGGGTCAACAAAAACAACAGGCTGATTGCCCGGAATACATCCATAACTTTAGCCAGTGCACGTAAATCATCTTCTTGCTGCATAATTTAAATTTTATATAGAGTTTAGTATGATAAATTTTATAGATTCCGGGCTTTCCGTTTTTTTCTCTTTTTCCGGGCTTGCACTCTCAAAAGCGAATCATCCGGCAAATAGGAATCGTCAACGGGGAAGAAATCGAAAACAGCGTTCGAAATATCGACAATTCCGGAAATAGAGAAAGATGCATCTGTAAAGTCCGATTTTTCCGGTTGAAAAACCGGGAAAGAATTCGAAGATACGACCGGTTCAGGATTAAACGACTTTTGAAAAACATTAGCTGAATACTCTTTGCCGAGCTGGGAGCCGTTCAATACGGTTTTACTTTGGTGATCGATAAAAGTCGCCCCATAAATCCGACCATTTTCGTTCTCACGGAAAACGGGAGTAATCCCGTTTTTTGAAAGATACTTTTCAAAATCCGTACGATTAGGATACAACCGTATTGCCTCGGAAACGATTCGTTTAGTATGAGCTTTGAGGTTATACTCTCCAATCCTGTTTTTCGACAATTTAAAATTTTTCTGTAAGGCTTCATATCCGGCAATCTTTCCGATTCGGGAAGATTTGAGGGAAATACTTTGTTGTTTTCCACCATCCGAAACAGAATAAACCACACCCTGATACGGTAAACCGTTCACCTCACCTTTTATTAATTCAGCCGACACGTTATAAATGGACAACAACGCATTAAATTCCCCCATAGACTGAAAGGAATATGTATTAATCAGACCCTTAACTATATTTTTAATCTGGCAGGTAATATCTTTGTCTCCGTACTTTATCTTTTTAACCGGCAGGTTATTTTCATATTCTTTTGGAACCGCCGGATGCAGATTATATTTATCTTCCAACTCCCGGCATATTTTTTTGGACTCCTTAAAATCATTATAATTATTTATTTTTTTTCCGTCTTCTCCCACTCGTGAAGTAACGATATGCAAGTGTTTCCGGTCTATATCAGTGTGTTTGAATATTATATAAGGCTGTTTATCATATCCCATTCGTTTTAAATAATCTTGTGCGACTTCCAGCATCATTTCATCTGAAAGATGATCGTCCGGGGATGGATTGATAGAAATATGTACAACCGGATTGACGGTACGGCACTTGGGTGGGATATAATCTTTAAAATATTGAGCTGTCCTTGATAAATTAATCTTTTCCCCGGCAAGCGGAAACGGAATATGATTAGTCAGCAAAACATCCGCCTCACCCTTTTTGATTTTGTCCGTATTATATTTCAGGACACCATAAAAACTTTTACCTCCTGTTATTTTCGCTATCATATTTCAGGGCTATATCAATGATTTTTCTAGATAAAAAAGCTATTTCGGTAGAAATCTCAACCAGTTCTTTTATATAAAACCGGGCGTTTTTTTCTGAAAAACGGATATGAAATTCCCGTACAACCTGATTATAATTCACGCCTAACATTCGTATTTGCCGGTTATAATTTGATAGTTCCGACAATAATTCACGGTCACCCTGACGAATAATCCGGACAGGAATTTCCTTTTCAAACACGCAACTATACAGAAATTGGGCTTTCGTTCGTAATCCGGTTTTTTTAAAGAGTCCGAGAAATATTTCATTGTCCGCACGATTCAATTTCAAGCTATATTTGAAAATGCAAGGATCCTCTATTTTTTTACGTCCTACCTTCTTATTCATTTTTTTAACAATTTATTTACTGATTCTTTATTTGAAATTTTGCGACTTCGGAGCCGGACTTTTTCAATTAGGAAAAGGCTAAAATCAATTTTCGTGTCCCGAAAATATAACTTGCTTTTTCCTGACGGAAAAAAATCCGCATCTGGAAAAGCGGATTTATGGATAGTTACATTCGTCTCTCTGCACTCCCATATTTCCGATCGCAAGATAATCAGGAGTTTTCATAATATAATATTCTGCAAAAGAGACATATACGGACATATACAGACTTATAACGCCACACTTATAGAAACTCTCCTAAATCCCGAAATTCCCCCTTTTATTTGTATTCGTAATCGTTGTACTAATAAATAGAGAACCGGAAAGACGGACGGACAACTAACCGGAAAGACGGACAGGCAACCAGCCGGAAAGACAGACGGACAACCAGCCGGAAAGAAGGACAGGCAACCAACCGGAAAGAAGGACAGGCAGCCAACCGGAAAGAAGGACGGACATCCAACCGGAAAGAAGGACAGGCAGCCAACCGGAAAGACAGACAGGCAACCAGCCGGAAAGACAGACGGACAACCAGCCGGAAAGACAGACGGACAACCAGCCGGAAAGAAGGACAACTAACAATAAAAAATATGGAAACAAAATTAGTCGCATTCAGCGGGCAAAAAGGAGGTATTGGGAAAAGTAGTTTTACGGCGCTAGCGGCAAGTTACTACCACTACACTAAGAATCTAAAAGTATGTGTGATTGATGCGGATTTCCCCCAGTATTCAATTGTACATATGCGAGGACGAGATATAAATCTAATACAAGATGATGCCTATTACCGTCAATTAGCTAAAATACAAAAAGATAAATCCGGGGATTTTTATCCGATATATAAAAGCCTGCCGGAAGATATTCTGGAACAAGCCAACAAAATTAAGGAGGGAAGCACCCACTACGATATAATTTTGATGGATATGCCGGGTACACTTAATTCGGCAGGAGTTATCCGTACTTTATCTGCATTGGATTACATTTTTGCTCCGATAGCCGCAAACGAAATAGATATGGATAGCACCCTCGGTTTTATAACTTTTTTACAAAAAAGGATAGTGGAAGATGCCCAATATAATCTAAAAGGGGTATATGCCTACTGGAACAAAGTAAAAGCGAATGAAAATAACCCGTTTTATAAAGTGTATGATGAATCGATCTCCGAATTAGGAATTAAGATTTTAAAAACAACGATTCCGAATACTGTCAAATTTAATAAAGAAGCGACACCCGGCAGCAGGACGCACTTTATCAGCACCTATTTACCAATACACAAAAAGATGATGGAAGGAAGCCGACTTCCCGAATTATTTGAAGAAACATTAACCCTTATACAATAACGACATGGGAAAAAAAGGAGTAATCAACAACGAGGATGAACAGAAATTTCTAGAAGAAATCATGAGGCAATCCGACGCGATGGCATTAGGTAAAACGCCTTCGGAAATAAAAGAAAAGGAGAACATTGAAAAGCCGGATAAACGATTACAATCGTATGAGAACACCTATCTCAAGCCTACCTGCATTATCGGACGAAACGGCAAGACCATTTACATTCGGGAGGAATATCATAAACGTATTTCAGCCATTCTGTCGGCATCTCCTAAAAAATTAAATATGAGTCTCTTTGCTTATATCGATAATATACTGACAGAGCACTTTGACAAGCATTGGGAAACGATCATAGTCTATATACAGGAAAAACAAAAACAGATGTTCAATCAAAAATAAAAATGATATGAAAATAATAATAAACGAATACACTCTGGCATTAGCCATCGTATTAACGCTGATACTGATTATTACGGAAATCATTATCATCCGAAAAGTAAAAAAACGGCTATGGCAGAAATGGCAACGAGAAAGTTCCCATAATACAGTGTACAACATACCTCAAGAAAAAACGGGAACCTCCATTCCTCCGGTAACGGATTATGAAGCTGCCTATCTCCGACCTGCGGAAACGGTATCTCGCAACGGACGGAATGTAAATATTCGAAACGAATTTCATGCCAAAATAACAAGTCTAATATGTGTATTCCCAGAAAAACACATTTCGATATACGGATATATAGATCATGTTTTAGAAAATCATTTTCGACAATATCATAAGGAAATACTCTCACTCATAGCCCGAAAAGGCTGTCGCTTTGACATATGGAAATCTAAATAAATAAAAAATGGAAAAAGTAATCATTTTACTAACAGCGTTACTTGTTGTCGTTTTGACTATCATATACTACGGATTGATACTTTTAAAAATGTACAGGAAAGAGATAATGCATTTTCTGAACGACAAGAAAGATACTTCCGAAGAAAAAGGTAACGAACCGGAACAAACGGAAATTATAATCAAAACAGCTCTCAAAAACGACATTTGCGGACATCTGCGGACTTATAACGCCTCCGCCCTGAAATATCCGTCATCAGACAGGAATACCCGTACTTTTATCTCACCGGGCGATAATGGGGAAACGAATATAAACATAACATTGAATCCTAAAGAGAATAATACACCGAACGAATCGGAAGATAAGGACATCGTACAATTTTGCAAAGAGCAATTGGATAACGGCGGGGTATCAGCAGAAGATTTAAAGGAATTAGCAAACGCTATAAACAACAAAACAGAAATGACGGAACAACAAGAAATAAAAATACGCCGAACATTGGACGAGATCAAAGATACGTCAGTATTTGAACAATTATTACAGGAAACTCCGGGGTTTTTGGAATTCACATCAAAGATTCTGCATCAGAACCGGATAAAAAAATAAACAAAAACGAACATGAACTAAATAAAATCAAGTTATGAGCAAACGAATTTATTTATTGATTTTTCTTTCCACATGGGTATTTTGCGCATTCAGTCAAGGAAACGGCATTGCCGGGATTTCACAAGCTACGCAAATGGTAACCTCCTATTTCGATCCATTTACAAAACTGGTTTATGCCGTCGGTGCATGTGTCGGGCTTATAGGCGGCATCAAGGTATATAACAAATTCAGTTCAGGAGATCCGGATGTCGGTAAAGTCGCCGCCTCATGGATGGGCGCCTGTGTATTTCTGATTGTTGCAGCAACAATACTGCGTTCATTCTTTCTATAATCTTTCTGTAATGGCAACTTACAATATTCACAAAGGTGTCGGTCAGTCGGTCGAATTTAAAGGGTTGAAAAGTCAATACCTCTTTATATTCGCAGGCGGTTTGATCGGGGTAATCGTGCTCGTTTTTATCGGGTACGTGATCGGTATTAACTCGTTTATCTGTATCGGCTTCGGTATTTGTGCAGCCTTAACGCTGGTCTTTATCACGTTTCGTTTGAACAGCAAATACGGGGAATACGGGCTAATGAAATTGTCTGCACAGAAAGCCCGTCCCCGTTATCTATCGAACCGGAAACCCTTTATGAAAACACTTAAACAAAAGAAAGCATGAGAAACATTCTAAAAACAGCAACTATCGAAAATCATCTGCCTTTGTTGGCGATAGAGAACGATTGTATCGTATCGAAAAATGCGGACATCACGGCAGTGTACCGGGTGGAGCTGCCGGAACTGTACACGGTGACGGCAAAGGAGTACGAAGCGATGCACTCGGTTTGGTGTAAAGCCATACGGGTTTTGCCGGATTATACGATCGTGCATAAACAGGATTGGTTTACAGAAGAAAAATACTCTGCTGAAATAAATAAGGAAGATCAAAGTTTACTATCCCGTTCTTTTGAACTGCATTTTAATGAAAGACCTTTTTTGCATCACTGTTGCTTTCTCTATGTCACTAAAACCACGAAAGAGCAAAGCCGGAAACAGAGTATTTCTTCCTCCCTTTGCCGGAACTTTATCATTCCGAAAGAGATTCATCCGGATGCCGTCACTCGATTTTTGGAAGCGGTCAACCAATTTGAACAGATCGTGAATGACAGCGGATATATAAGATTAACCCGTTTAACCGAAAACGAAATAGCGGGATTGATCGAGCAATATTTTTCGTTGTCCTTGTCCGATACCGCTACATTGAAAGATCTGCAACTGAATCCGGAAAGTATGAAGATCGGGGATAAAACGCTGTGCCTGCATACGATTTCGGATATAGACGATCTGCCGAATGTAGTGAATACGGACAGCCGCTATGAAAAGTTATCGACCGACCGTTCGGATTGCCGTTTGTCGTTTGCTTCTCCGGTCGGGGTACTGTTGCCCTGCAACCATATTTATAATCAATATGTGTTTCTCGGCAACTCGGACGAGATTTTGAGGATGTTTGAAAAACGGGCAAAAAATCTCTATTCTCTTTCTCAATACAGCCGGGCGAACGCCATTAATAAGCAATGGATTGATTTATATCTGAACGAAGCGCATTCGTCAGGCTTGACGGCGGTACGTTGCCACGCTAATATTATGGCGTGGGCAGAAAACGATGCGGAACTGAAACAGATTAAGAACGATACGGGTTCGGCTATCGCTTTAATGGGATGCAAACCCCGGTATAATACGATAGATGTACCAACGTTATTTTGGGCAGGTATTCCGGGTGGTGAGGGTGATTTCCCCAATGAGGAAAGTTTCTTTACTTTTTTGGAACAGGGCATATGCCTGTTCACGGGAGAAACCAATTATCAAAGTTCATTATCTCCGTTCGGGTTGAAAATGTGCGACCGTTCCGGAAAGCCGCTGCATCTGGACATTTCCGACCTGCCAATGAAAAAAGGAGTTACCACGAACCGCAACAAATTTATTTTGGGGCCGTCGGGAAGTGGAAAGTCTTTTTTTACCAATCACATGGTGCGCCAGTATTATGAACAGGGGACACACATTGTTTTGGTCGATACGGGAAACAGTTACATCGGGTTGTGTCATTTGATTCACGAAAAAACAGGGGGTCAGGACGGTATCTATATTACCTATAAAGAAGATGATCCGATCACCTTTAATCCGTTCTTTTCTGAAAACGGCTTTGACATTGAAAAAAAGGAAAGCATAAAAACGCTGATAATGACCTTATGGAAAAAGGACAATGAACCCGCCACCCGTTCGGAAGAAGTTGCCCTATCCAATGCAATCAATCTATACATTCACAAGATCGCGCAGGATAAAAATAGTATTCCGGGTTTTAACGGGTTTTACGAGTTCGTTTCGGGAGAATACCGCCACATCCTTACAGAAAAAAAGGTACGGGAAAAAGAGTTTGACATCGACAATTTTTTGAACGTGCTCGAACCGTATTATAAAGGGGGCGAATACGATTATCTGCTGAACTCGCAGAAACAGATCGACTTATTGAACAAACGCTTTGTCGTATTTGAATTGGATAACATCAAAGATCATAAAATTCTGTTTCCGGTAACGACGCTTATCATTATGGAAACTTTCATCAACAAAATGCGGACGTTAAAGGGGGTTCGGAAAATGATCTTGATCGAGGAGGCGTGGAAAGCGATCGCCAGTGCGAACATGGCGGATTATATTAAATATTTATACAAAACGGTTCGTAAATATTTCGGCGAAGCGGTGGTGGTTACGCAGGAAGTCGAGGATATTATTTCTTCTCCGATCGTCAAGGAGAGTATTATCAATAACAGCGATTGCAAAATCCTCTTAGACCAGCGCAAGTATATGACGAAATTCGACAGCATACAAAACCTCTTAGGATTGTCGGAAAAGGAAAAATCACAAGTCTTGTCGATCAATTTAGCCAATCATCCGGGCAGGAAATATAAAGAGGTATGGATCGGTTTAGGGGGTGTACAATCCGCCGTGTATGGTACGGAAGTCAGTTTGGAAGAGTATTACACCTACACGACTGAAGAAACGGAGAAAATGGAATTATTCACATTGGCTGAAAAGTCGGGCAGTCTGGAACAAGCCATCAAACAGCTTGCCACAAGCAAGCGGAATCAAAATCAATAACAATTTAATCTTACCATTATGAGTAAAAATAAGAAACCCGCGCAATACGACCACCGGGATAAAAGCAGTAAGGAACCGGAAACTGTTCCGGCAATACGGATAGATGATATATGCGGGGTATGGCGCAGTTATTCGATATTCCCTACCCTGCTCATTTACAGAGACCGCACCAAGTACAAGCTCTGTGTAATGCAAACGGACGATTTGGGGCAGGTACAACCGGAAATATTCACGCTGGAAGTAGAGGACGGCAACGAATATACGCTACTATTTACCATGCGGAATATAAGCGTAAAATTCAATTTGTTGAACGACACGATTTCTCACGGGGAGTTCGGCAATTATTACCGAAACAGTAACCATTAAAAATTTAGCGATGAAAAAGTACCTATATATAATATTGTGTGCGGGATTGCTTTTTGTCCCGTTGAGAGCCGGGGCAATTATCCCCGTTACCGATCACGCCAACATTGTACAAAGTATTATGAATAGTGCCCAGCAATTGGTTCAGACTTCGACGACCGCCACTAACATGATAAATAATTTTAAAGAGACAATTAAGATCTATCAACAAGGGAAACAGTATTATGACCGGCTGAAATCGGTTACCTCTTTGGTTCGTGACGCCCGCAAGGTGCAGAAAACGATTCTCCTAATCGGTGAAGTATCAGACATCTACGTGAATAATTTTCAGCGGATGTTGCAAGATAAGAATTATTCGGTAGCCGAACTGAATGCCATCGCGCACGGCTATACGATGTTGTTGCAGGAGAGTACCGACGTCTTAATAGAATTAAAGAATGTAGTGAATGTGTCGACCCTTTCGATGACGGATAAAGAAAGATTGGATGTGATCGAGCGGGCCTATCAGTCAGCATTGGAATATCGGAACCTGGTCAATTACTATACCCGGAAAAATATCGGGGTTTCCTATCTCCGGGCAAAGAAAGCGGGAGATGCGCAAAAGGTATTAGCCTTGTACGGCACGAATGATCGATATTGGTAAACTCTAAAAAGATAATACGATGATACTGTTAATGTCGGGTTTCGATAATCTGCATCAGGTACTCCGTAATTTATATAGCGATATGATGCCGCTATGCAGCAGTATGACGGGGGTAGCTAAAGGAATAGCTGGAATAGGCGCATTACTCTATATTTCCTACCGGGTTTGGAAATCGCTTGCTAATGCCGAACCGATAGACGTATTTCCGCTTCTCCGTCCTTTCGCCCTTTGCCTGTGTATATTGCTTTTCGAGCCGGTTGTTTTGGGTACGATCAACGGTATTTTAAGTCCGGTGGTGCAGGGCACGCACAGCCTAATGTCGAACCAAACGCTGAACATGGAAGATTACCAAAAAAAGCGGAACGAGCTGGAACGGGAAGCGATATTACGGGATCCGGAAAAAGCGTTTTTAGTGTCGGATGAAGAATATGATAAAAAACTGGATGCACTGGATTGGGGATTTGAAAGGTTCGGGACAATGGTGGCTATGAAAATGGAACGGGCAGGATATAATTTGCAGAAAAAGATACAGGAAATTTTTATGAACTTTCTGGAACTCATGTTCAAAGCGGCAGCCCTTGTAATTGATACGTTACGCACGTTCTTTCTGGTCGTTTTGTCGATACTCGGACCGCTGGCGTTTGCGCTGTCCGTGTTCGATGGTTTTCAAGCCACATTAACACAATGGATTTCACGCTATGTAGGCATTTATTTGTGGCTTCCGGTGTCCGATCTTTTTTCGGCTATACTGGCACGGATACAAGTATTAATGATCGATCAGGATATTCAAGCGTTACAGAACCCGGATTATATTCCGGACGGCAATACAGGCGTGTACATTGTCTTTTTAATCATTGGTATCATGGGTTATTTTACCGTTCCTACGGTGGCAAGCTGGATTATATCATCAGGAGGTGCGGGTGCTTACGGCAGCTCTGCTTGCGAAAATGGGCGGTGCGACCGCCGGGGCGATCGGTGGCTATCTTTTGGGAAATGCTTTCGGACATGTACGGGGGGATAAAGACAACGGGAATAATTCCGACCAGAACGGGAACAATTCCCATTTAATACCACCGAAACAAAATCAACCCAAAAATCAATAGGCTATGGAATTTAAATCATTAAAAAATATCGAAACCTCGTTTAAACAGATACGGTTTTTCGGAATTGTATTTTTGGTCGTCTGTGCAGGAATTACGGGGTATGTCGTTTGGAACTCCTACACGTTTGCCGAAGCGCAACGGCAAAAAATATATGTGTTGGATAAAGGCAAATCTTTGATTTTAGCTTTATCGCAAGATTTGTCGCAAAACAGACCTGTCGAGGCGAAAGAGCATATCAGGCGTTTTCACGAACTGTTTTTCACACTTTCTCCCGACAAATCGGCTATCGAAAGCAATATACGACGAGCATTGTATTTAGCGGATAAAACAGCATATAATTATTACAAGGACTTAGGTGAAAAAGGGTACTATAACCGGATTATTTCGGCAAATATCAATCAGGTAATACAGATCGACAGCATCGAATGTGATTTTAATAATTACCCGTATAGAGCAGTCACCTACGGGCGGCAAATGATTATCCGAGAAAGCAATGTGACGGAACGGAGTTTGACGACGAAATGCGATCTCATTAACTCGGTGCGTTCGGACAATAACCCGCACGGGTTTACTTTAGAGAATTTTGAAGTTATAGAGAATAAAGACATTCAAACGATAGAAAGATGATAACAGAAAATAAAATAAATATCGGCGCTTGGGTGCGAAAAATCTGTTCCCGGCTGAATCCGGTACGAACGGCTATTATCATTAAAATATCTATCGTCCTGTTCGGGTTTGCATTTCTGGGAATGGTCGCTATCGGATTTTACAACATGGGGAAAAAAGAGGTCGGCAATTCATTCAATATCGAGCATATAGATTCTATGCCGTTGCCTATACCGGATGATACGATAACTTATAAAGCACTACGGGATGGAAAAGGATAAAAAAGAACTGACACCGGAACAGATCCGGCAACGCAAAAAATTGTTGGTGATGCCTTTGTTCGGATTGATCTTTTTGGGGTGTTTGTACTGGATATTTGTACCGTCCGACAAAGCCGAAACGGGTACGGGAATTAATGGATACAATGCGAATGTTCCGGCAGCGCAAAACGGGGAACTTGTCGATAAGAAAAAAGCCTATGACGATCAGCAACTAATACAGGCGGAGAACGAACGGATGCAGACCTTAAATGATTTTGCTTTGCTGACGGTAAAAGCGGACAGTACGAAAACAGATGCCGACTTTAGTTTAAAGATCGAGCCGAAAACGAACAAGCGCCCCCCCTCTTCG
>OBWB01000152.1_pt1 | contig 59703 bp, 37 predicted proteins | sample 1476261 | NCBI WGS metagenome assembly OBWB01 (sample SAMEA2580038, study PRJEB22360) | human gut metagenome | biome: human gut; feature: human-associated habitat; material: faeces | place: Denmark | collected 2008/2010 | reverse complement strand
ACGCATAAAATGGAATATGGGACAGTATCCTCAGGGTACCCAGCCGGTACAGCATGCCATTTACTTATATAATTATATCGGTCAGCCGTGGAAAGCTCAATACCATGTACGGGAAGTATTGAACCGATTATATAATTCAGGCCCGAAAGGTTATTGCGGAGATGAAGATAACGGCCAGACTTCAGCATGGTATGTTTGCAGTGCGATGGGCTTTTATCCGGTATGTCCGGGGCAACCCGAATATGTTTTAGGAGCTCCTCTTTTTCAAAAGGTAACGTTGATTTTGCCGAATAACAAAGTGTTTGTGATCGATGCTCGTAATAATAACGATAAGAATTTATATATCGATTCTGCAAAATTGAACGGTAAAAAGTTTACTCGGAACTATTTAACGCATGACGAAATCTCTTCAGGTGGAGAATTGTCCTTGAAGATGAATGCTAAACCGAATATGAAGCGAGGGGTTCGACCGGAAGATTTTCCTTATTCTTATTCGGTATATAAACCGTAATAAATTATTGATTCGGCATTGTCATAATTCTGAATTTTAAAACTTGAAATATAATGTCTGATAACAAATCTATCAATCCGATCTGTTGGGTGCCGACAGTCTATTTTGCAATGGGACTTCCATTTGTCGCTTTGTCGATGGTGTCTGTACTTATGTTTTCGGATATGGGTGTGTCTAATGCCCAAATTGCTTTCTGGACGTCTTTGATTATGCTCCCTTGGACATTGAAACCTTTGTGGAGTCCTTTTCTGGAGATGTTTAAAACAAAAAAATATTTTGTCGTTGCTACCCAAATGGTGACGGGGGTGGCTTTCGGTTTGGTCGCACTGTCATTGCCGCTACCTGATTTTTTCTGTTATGCAATAGCATTTATGGGTGTGATTGCTTTTAGCGGTGCAACGCATGACATTGCCGGAGACGGAGTATATCTTACCGAGCTGAATGCTACGATGCAGGCTAAGTATATAGGTTGGCAAGGGGCATTTTATAATCTGGCGAAAATCTTGACAAATGGAGGTCTTGTGTATTTGGCCGGTTCATTAAAGGACAGTATCGGCATAGTACATGCCTGGATGGTGATTATGGGCATTTGTGCGGCTATAATGGTTGTCTTGTCTTTATATCATGTCCGAATGTTACCTTCCGGGGGTGCGGCGTCAGGCGATGTTCGAACGGTAAAAGATGCTATGCATATGTTGTGGGAAGTGATCCGTACCTTTTTTCAGAAGAAGTATATAGTCTGGTATATTTGTTTCATTATTTTATATCGTTTTGCCGAAGGTTATGTTATGAAAATTGTTCCTCTTTTTCTTAAAGCCGGAATCGATCAGGGAGGATTGGGGCTTCCTGTTCAGGAAATAGGTATTATCTATGGAACTTTCGGAGCTGCTGCTTTCGTGTTGGGATCTATTTTGGCGGGATATTATATTTCTGCTTTCGGCTTGAGAAAGACATTGTTTTCTCTTTGTTGCGTATTTAATATCCCGTTTGTCGTGTATCTGTTGTTGGCAATATATCAGCCTTCTAATGTGTGGGTTATCGGTTCTGCGATCGTGTTTGAATATTTTGGGTACGGTTTCGGTTTTGTCGGTCTGACCTTATTTATGATGCAGCAGGTTGCTCCCGGAAAACATCAAATGGCACATTATGCTTTTGCTTCCGGAATTATGAATCTCGGTGTAATGATTCCGGGAATGATGAGCGGATATTTAAGTGATTGGTTAGGATACCGGAATTTTTTTATTTGGGTACTTGTCGCTACAATCCCGGCTTTTCTGGTGACTTGGTTTGTCCCGTTTACTTATAATAATGATAAGAAGGAGACGACAGACCGAATAAATGCATGAATTTGGGAAAAATAAATTAACAATAAAAATTTCAGATAGAGATGGAAAAAATTTTTAATATGCCGTGGGAAGATCGTCCCGAAGGTTGTACCGATGTTATGTGGCGTTACTCTAAAAATCCGGTTATAGGACGTTATCAGATTCCTTCGTCGAACAGTATTTTCAATAGTGCCGTCGTTCCCTTTGGAGACGGTTTTGCCGGAGTATTCCGCTGCGACAATAAAGCGGTGCAAATGAATATTTTTGCCGGTTTCAGCAAAGATGGCATTCACTGGGATATTAATCATGAACCTATTCGGTTTAAAGCCGGAAATACGAATATGATCGAATCGGAATATAAGTATGATCCGCGCGTTACATGGATCGAAGACCGTTATTGGATTACGTGGTGTAACGGTTATCACGGACCTACGATCGGAATTGCATATACGTTCGACTTTAAAGAATTTTTTCAATGTGAGAATGCCTTTTTGCCATTTAACCGTAATGGAGTATTGTTTCCTCAAAAGATTAATGGTAAATATGCCATGTTGAGCCGTCCGAGCGATAACGGACACACACCGTTCGGGGATATATATATGAGTTATAGTCCGGATATGAAATATTGGGGAGAACATCGTTGCGTCATGAAAGTTACTCCATTCCCCGAGAGTGCATGGCAATGTACGAAAATCGGTGCAGGATCAGTTCCTTTCCTTACTGACGAGGGATGGTTGATGTTTTATCACGGCGTAATCACGACATGCAACGGTTTTCGCTATTCTATGGGAGCGGTTATTCTTGACAAGGAAAACCCTGAAAAAGTATTGTATCGTACACGGGATTATCTTCTTGCTCCGGCTGTTTCTTATGAATTGCAGGGCGACGTTCCTAATGTCGTGTTCCCATGTGCAGCTTTGCAGGACGGAGAACGGGTTGCCGTATATTATGGTGCTGCAGATACGGTTGTCGCTATGGCTTTCGGTTACATTTCGGAAATTGTCGAGTTTACAAAAAAGCATTCATATCTTTAAATAATAGAGAGTATGTATAAGACATCACGATATACCTTCCCTATGAAAAAATGTTTTTGTGTAGTATGTGTAGTGTTGATGCTCCTGAGCGCGTCGTGGTTACGGGCTCAGGAGCCTATTGATTTCGTTAATCCGTTTATCGGAACAACGAATTTTGGGACGACCAATCCCGGAGCAGTTTGTCCGAACGGGTTGATGTCGGTCGTTCCGTTTAATGTGATGGGATCGGAAACGAATAAGTATGATAAAGATGCCCGTTGGTGGTCAACACCTTATGAATATTACAACAAATTTTTTACGGGATTTTCGCATGTGAACCTTAGCGGCGTAGGGTGTCCCGAATTAGGAAGTCTTTTGTTGATGCCTACCTGCGGAGAGTTGAATGTCGATTATAAAGAGTATGGCAGTGCTTATCGTGATGAGGCTGCGTCTCCGGGTTATTATACTAATATCTTGACAAAATATAACATTAAGACAGAAGTTTCGGCAACTCCTCGTACCTCTATTGCCCGTTTTACTTTTCCGGCAGGGAAAAGTCATATTTTAATGAATCTGGGAGAAGGACTTACCAATGAAAGCGGAGCGACTCTCCGGCGTGTAAATGATCGGGAAATAGAAGGTTCTAAGTTATTGGGAACGTTTTGTTATAATCCTCAAGCGGTATTCCCTATTTACTTTGTTATGCGGGTCAGTAAAAGTCCGGCACAGATCGGTTATTGGAAAAAACAACGTCCGATGGCCGGAGTAGAAGCCGAATGGGATAAGGATAACGGAAAGTACAAATTATACACACGTTATGGAAAAGAGATGTCGGGAGATGATGTCGGTGCATTTTTTACATTTGATACACAATCCGGAGAACAAATAGAGGTTCAGATAGGAGTATCATTCGTAAGCATTGCTAATGCTCGGGAGAATTTGGACAAAGAACAGTCGGGTTTTAACTTTGAGAAGGTAAAAGCCGATGCCCGAAAGCAATGGAACGAAGAACTTTCGAAAATAGAGGTAGAGGGCGGCACTCATGATGATAAAGTCGTTTTTTATACGGCATTATACCATATTTTGATCCATCCTAATATTCTGCAAGATGTCAACGGGCAATATCCGGTAATGGAGAGCGACCAGATAAAAACGGCAAAGGGCGATCGTTATACGGTGTTTTCGTTATGGGATACTTATCGGAATGTCCATCAGTTTCTTTCTCTTGTATATCCGGAGAAACAGATGGCAATGGTCAATACGATGATAGACATGTATAAAGAACATGGCTGGTTACCGAAATGGGAGCTTTATGGACGGGAGACACTGACGATGGAAGGTGATCCTTCTATTCCTGTGATAACAGATACATGGTTGCGGGGATTGAGGGATTTCGATATAGATACGGCTTATGAGGCGATGATAAAGTCTGCTACTACTCCGGGAAAAGATAATCTGATGCGTCCGGATAATGACGACTATTTGGGGAAAGGGTATGTTCCGTTAAGAGAACAGTATGATAATTCTGTGTCTCATGCTTTGGAGTATTATATTGCTGATTTTGCCCTTTCTCAGCTTGCCGAGTCTCTCGGAAAGAAAGATGATGCCCGGTTGTTCCATGACCGTTCTTTAGGGTATAAAAATTATTATTGTAAGGAATTCGGTACATTGCGCCCTATTCTTCCGGATGGAAGTTTTTATTCTCCGTTTAATCCGCGTCAAGGAGAGAACTTTGAACCTAATCCCGGTTTTCATGAAGGTAGCGCTTGGAATTATACATTTTATGTTCCGCATGATATACCCGGATTGACAAAGCTTATGGGGGGCAAAAAGCCTTTTATCGATAAACTTCAGAGTGTTTTTGATGAAGGATTGTATGATCCGGCTAATGAACCAGACATTGCTTATCCGTATTTGTTCAGCCAATTTAAAGGAGAAGAATGGCGGACACAAAAAGAAGTGAACCGTTTGCTGAAAAAGTATTTTAAAAATCAACCGGATGGTATTCCGGGAAATGACGATACCGGTACAATGTCTGCTTGGGCGGTTTTCAGTATGATGGGTTTTTATCCCGATTGTCCCGGCTTGCCTCGTTATACTCTTACCTCTCCGTTATTCGATCGGATAACAATTCATCTCGATCCTAAATATTATAAACAGAAAGAGATTATTATAGAAACGGAAAGACCTTCTTCTGATGCTATTTTTATAGATCGGGTAGATCAGAACGATAAAAAAATCAAAGGCTATTTCATTACCCATGACGAGTTAACGCAAAATGGGCCGATTAAATTTGTTTTGAAAAAGTAAAAACTGTTTTTATTTCTACAATTGGTAAATGTTGATTAATTCCCTGTTCTTGTTTGGTTGAGATTACTGGCAAGAACAGGATTTTTCTGTTATTTCGATATTTGTTTTAGTCTGAATAATCGTACGTCTATTTGGATTGTATTTATACCGAGAAGATAAATTGAGATATAATTAATTAAGTGATTGATGTGTATTTTTTTAAGAAGAAAAATAATTGAAAGAAAAAATAAATTACTTTTGTACAAATAGACGTACGATTATTTGGGCTGTAGTATCCTTGAATCGCGATAATAAAATCTCCATAGTTTGATCGGGAATAGGCATATATTATGCTTATAGTGTGGAAATATTCAAAAATATGGTATCCGAGAATGAATTGAATGATATTTTATTGCTGAATCTATTAAAAGCGGATGATGAGAAAGCTTTCAAATATATATTTGACCGTTATTTCTCGCCATTGTGTCGTTTTATGTATCTATATGTAAAGAATCAGCAAGAAGTAGAAGAAATGGCTCTGGATATATTTATTTATGTTTGGGAAAACCGAGCTACTTTAGAGATCAAATTGACATTTAAAGCTTATTTGTTTCAAGCTGCACGAAATAAATGTCTGAATAATATTCGGGATCGTAAAAATACTTGTTCCATAGAAGAAAGTGGGTATGATGCTTATTTAGAGGATACGAGTGTTGAGGTTAATGAACTGAATCGTATCATTGAGGAGGCGGTTTTAAGTTTGCCGGAGAAATGTGGAGAAGTTTTTCGGAAAAGTCGAGAGGAACATTTGTCTAATCAGGAAATTGCTAAAGAAATGCAAATTTCGGTAAAAACAGTCGAGGCACAGATAACCAAGGCTTTGAAGATGATAAGGAAATACCTTGGTGAAACATATTCTTATATATGGTAAAAAATTAAAGTTTCGATAAGGGTTTGAGTTATCTGATGTGTCATTCTAATAAGACGACATTTATACAGAGAATATTAAATGCGTAAATGGTATAAGAATTTAAGAATGAAAGTAGATATAATTCCTTGGTATTTAATTATTAAGCATCTGAAGAGGAAAACTTCGGATGAAGAAGAAAAACTATTTGCAATTTGGTTAAAGGAGGGTAAGAACCGAGAGATATTCAGTTCGTTGCAAAAAATGTGGCAAGAAATTGTGGCAGAAGTTTCGGATTATAATCCTGATACGCAATATTATTGGACAAAAATGAAGGAACGGATGCAGCAAAATACTGAAAGTTCTAAACGTTTTTCTTTCCGTTCTCATTGGCGTATATTTGCCGTTGCAGCATCGATCCTGCTTGTTTTGTCATTTTCGACAACACTTTTTTTATGGAAAGTCAAAATTGTCGATAAACCTTGTTTAGCACAGACATATTCGACTATAAGTGGGAAATCAAAAGTTATTCTTCCGGATGGGACGGAGGTATGGTTACATAACAATACTACGTTGTCCTATAATAATGATTTCGGGGAGAAAGATCGTCGGGTTTCGCTAAATGGAGAGGCATTTTTCTCTGTAACGAAAAATGCCGATAAACCTTTTATTGTGAATGCCGATCAATTAAATGTTCAGGTTTATGGGACACGATTTAATATAGAATGTTTTTCCGGTAAAGAAAACATATTGGTCAGTTTATTGGAAGGTTCGGTTGCGTTATATACCGATGAAAACCAGAAAACGTTCTTGAAACCTGATCAGACGGGTATTTACAATAAAAGGCTTTCGTCTTTGAGTGTCGAGAAAGACGATGTCGCTTATGCGGCATCTTGGGCGGCCGAAACCGTGAGATTCGAAAGGGAATCTCTTGCTCAGGTTTGTAAATATTTGTCGAGATGGTATAATGTTGAGATAGAGGTCGATCCGCAGGTTAGTGACCATTATGCCTATACGTTTACCGTACGTGAAGAACCTCTGGAAGAAATACTGCGTTTGATTTCGAAAACAAATCCTGTTTCATATTCTTTTGATGGGAAAAGGCGGATATTTATTTATCCGGTTGGAGAGAGTCATCGTTGAATATTTTTATCTACAGATAATCATTTATTAAACTAATACATAATATTATTTTGATTCATTTTAAAATAGATTCTTAGCCAGATGTCATAATTATAATACCGTTGCAATTGGTTTATCTCTTGATTGGTGTTGGGGAGAAAATAACGGTATTTATTTGTTTTAGCTTTTATATAAGAATATAGTTATTTTTAAGTTAATTTATATGCTCTGATTTTTTTTGGTTTATTTAAGTTATCTTAAATCTAAGAGTTCCTATATATTCTTTATTATAATTATAATTTAGTTTGCTTCGATTGGGAGCAGAAGCATTAAAAATCAAACACTTATGAGAACACAAATTTCTTTGGGAATGAAGCTGATAAGTATTTGCTTGTTAGCTTTAAATTTTACTTTAGGACTGGCATCAGAGCCTGTATTTGTTGAAGTGCAGAGTGCAGGAAGTCTATCCTCTCTTATAGAGGATAGTCAGAAAAATCAGATCACCGACCTTACTATTACCGGAAATCTGAATGGGACGGACATTCGCTTTATCCGTGAGATGGCGGGTAGAGATGTTGAGGGAAATGAAACAGAAGGAACATTGTCGGTGTTGGACTTGTCGGGGGCGACAATCGTTTCAGGGGGCGACTATTACTATAAACAATACTTTGAATACAAGACATCGGATAATGAGATCGGAGAAAATATGTTTATTGATTGCGGTCTTTCTTCTATTGTGATGCCGGATGATATTACCGTGATCGGTACAGGAGCTTTTAAGGGGTGTGCCAACTTGGTTTCAGCTTCGATATCGGAAAAAGTAACAAATATAAAATCGAGTGCTTTTGAGGGGTGTTCTCAATTAGAATCAGTTGTTTTCCCTCAGAATATTACGGAGCTGGGTAGCTTGTCGTTTAAGGGATGTAAGGCTCTTAAGACATTTACTTTTCCTAAAGTGACATCTCTTGCGGATGAAATCCTTAGCGGTTGTGATGCTCTTGTTTCGGTAACGATACCGGAAACTGTAACGGCCGTAGGTTCTTTGGTCTTTGCCGGATGCATAAAATTGGCAGAGATACATGTTGCCGCATCTTTGCCTCCTGATATTGGATGGAGTTGGCAACCTTTTCAAAATGTAGATAAGAATACTTGTAAATTATTTATTCCGGCCGGATCTCTTGCTTCTTATAATTCTGCAAAGGAGTGGGGGGATTTTACCAATAAAATAGAAGAAGCTGAGGAAATAGAGCCTAAGATTGTGGAAGTTGCAGAAGCCGGAACATTATCGACTTTTATTTCTGTGGACGAAAAAAATGTGATAAAAGACTTGACGGTGATCGGAGATTTGAACGGGACGGATATTCGCTTCATTCGTGAAATGGCAGGTCGGACTTATGATGACAAAGAGTGTGCCGGTAGTTTGGAAATTTTGGATTTGTCGCAAGCTAATATTGTAGAGGGTGGTGAACCGTATTTTTATATGTACAGTGAGTTCCGCACTAAAAATGATGAGTTTTCGGTTTATTTTTTCAAGGGGTGTAAGCTGAAAACGATAGAGTTTCCTCAAAGTTTGAAAGTTGTTGGAAATGCTGTATTTTCTGAATGCTATAATTTATCCGGGAAAATTATTATTCCGGAAGGGGTTACTACTATAGGAGTTTCTTCTTTTGAAGCGACAGCAATAGAATCTGTCGAACTACCGTCTTCGTTGGTTACTGTTACAGATGGTTCTATGGTTATAGATGCGATTGGAGCCCATGCTTTTGAAAATTGTCGTTCTTTAAGAGATATAAATATTCCTGAAAGTGTAACGACAATACAGACTTCAGTGTTTAGTGGTTGTACCAGCCTTACTACGATAACATTACCTAAGGGAGTTACTTGGGTACGCGGGAGTGCTTTTCAGGATTGTATTGGATTAAAAGAAATACGGGTTCATGCTTCTGTACCGCCTAAGGCCGATTATCAGGCTTTTTATAGAGTAGATACAGAAACGTGTAAGCTTATGGTTCCAGAGGGTACAAGAGATGCTTATAAAGAAGCTGATGAATGGAAAGGGTTTGATATTCAAGAAGATGCTACTTTGAGTATCCAAGAAAATGAAATAAATAATGATAGTATAAAAGTATATGCTGTTCAGAATGGAGTTGTTATAGAATCATCAGTATCGATTCCGGTAAATGTTTACTCAATTTCTGGAAATCTTCTATATGAAGGATTATCTGATAATAAATCGTATATTGAATTGGAGCAAGGTCTGTATATTGTAAAGGCCGGAGATGTAACTACTAAAGTCGTGATAAAATAAGCATTTGGTTAATGTAAATAACGGAATCCGGCCGATATTATATACCGGTCGGATTCTTTCTATATTTATTATAATTCTATTGTTTTGGTGTATGTTTCTCCGAATCGATTGATGACTTCGATTTTAATTTCTTTTGCTGTAGAGGAAGGTTTTGCCCGGAATAGATGGTCCGTTCTATAAACTTTTACTCTGCCGGAATCGATGAAATCCTGATCGATATCCGAGAATTGTTCCATTGATCCTTTCAAAATACCGTCTTCATACCAATTTATTTTATAGGTATTATCCCAATCCCAAACGTTTGCGACGATATATTCCGTTTGAGAGGAAAATTCTCCGGGTTTATATATTTTGAATTGATAACTCAAATCGTGACCTGTCGGCTTAAAGTGCCAGCGAATATTATCTCCATCTACATCGACGATCATATATCCGTTCGGAGTACCGCAGCGACTGCTATTCCCTTGCCAATGGAATCCGCATACCGCTCCTACATTGTGTTCATAAATATTATTTGCCAAGATCTCATTTTTATGAAAGTGGGTGTGTCCCGAGAAAATATGTACGTTGAACTTTTGGAGTATAGATAAAACGCTTTTTGCATTGGATTGACTGTCTTTGAGCATATTAAATAGAGGAACATGCACATTTAAAAATACTGTACTTCCGGGTTTTACATAGCTCAAATCTTTTTTTAGCCATTCCAGTTGTTCTTTTAAGAAACGAGTATTGTATTTTTTATTTCCCAAGTAATCGATATCTTTCATGCAAATGATATGAATATCTCCTATATTCAGAGAATAGTCTGTCGGTCCGAAAAAAGATTCGTATTCATGCTCTGCATATTTCTTCTTGTTTCCTGTATGGCTGAATGCCGCAAATTTTTGATCGAAGTCATGGTTGCCTATAACATGCATCATAGGGATATTCCATGAAGCGACAGCACTGGTGTATAATGGGTATAGGTGTAGAGCATCACTGACAATGTCTCCTTCAACAAACCCATAAACATCTCCTTGTTTGGTATTTAAGAATTTTTTTACATCGGGGACAGTTTCTGTAAAGAAACGGACAAAGTGAAAATCGTTCTTAGGCTGAGGGTCTGAAAAAACGAGATAGGTGAACTTTTTTTCGATCTGTTCTCTTTTCTTTAATGTAAAATTATACGAGTCTGAACTTTTTTCTTTTTTTATCGGTTTATAAAATTCTATAAGGTTCAGTTCGTTAACCGGAATATAATAGTCGGCCGGAACTGAAATGCTGATATGGCGGCATTTTTCTATATCGGTAGGCAATGAGTACGTTCCGTTTTGGTCGGTAACTGTAAAATTTATGCCATTATTGACTACTACACCGGGTATAGGACGGTTTTGTGTATCTACGACTTTCCCGTTTATAGGAGTTTGGGCTTGGGAGACTTGGTTCACAGTCCAAAAACCGAATATCCCGAGCCAAAACAATACTAATTTTAATTTTTTCATTTTCTGATTGATTTGTTTTGCGATGAAATAACCAATATTTTATTATGCTTTAACAAGTTCTATTTGTTTAAAGATGTTTATTAAGAGAGACGTTTCCTTTGTAGAGGACAGTTCTTCTTCTAATGCTTTTGTGTCGGGCTCGTATATGATCGTGTTGGCACAATCCAATATATAACATAATAGTTTTGAGGCTTTTTCTTTTGTCATTTTCCCCTTTTTTACTGATTTTATTACATACTTGTTTATTTTCGTTACAGCGTGATAAACTGCCGGTTTGGCAAATTCTACGGTCGTATTGGAAAAACCGATGTTTTGGTCATATACACGAGTATAGTTTGTCTGGAAAGCACTCCATTTAGAAGCACAAGGTTCTCCCAGATAATGGGGAATATTGAATGTGCTTTTATTTTCACTCTCATATATCAGAAAAGTGTATTTCTTTTTGGAAGTTTCTTTTTTCTCAGAATCTATATTTTCTATATTTTTTTTTGAAATGATCTCATTTACTGTTTTATCGAGACAAAAGCAAGGAAGGGTTAGCCCCCAGAGACAAATTATAATTATTGTTTTCATAATCTATTGGATAAAGTTTCTATTGTTGCCAAATAAGTTTTATCGTAAAATTATCACCACCCATATTTTCTTTGGCTTTCTGATAATTTTTTAAATTGGTCCGTTGTAAAATTGCCGGATATTTGAGACGGTGCGCTATTTCTTGATTTTCGGGAATTCCGTCACCTTTGGGAATATGGGGAAGCCCGGTACGATTGTATTCAAACCACTGTTGATAGTCACAGAAATAGAGGGCAAAGTATTTTTGAGTCATAATTCTTTCTAATGTTCCATTATACGCAGTTTCCGGGTTATCGAAATAATCTTCTTGCATTACTCCTCCCCATTGCTCGATAGATGCTTTTACTCCATTTTCATAAGCCATCCGGGGATCTTCACTGATAATCCCTTTTTGGGCTAATTCAGCTTTGATAAAGGATAATTCTGCATACGACATCAAGACTAGTTTCATAGGGGCGGTCGCTAACGTTTTGGGAGGAGCTGAGGCTTTCCCGCTTGGCTGTACAGCAAAACCTGCTGGCCATCCGATATAATCATCTCCTTGTTTTGTCGCAAATACCGGAAGTCTCGGATCGTTCCAAGTCTTTAACGTATTAATAACAAATTCGGAACATGCCCGATAACTGGCTATATTATTAGGTCTGTCCAAAGGCCCTTCTTGAGGATATATTCCGGATATATTGACCCATGCCGCATCATCGTTCGATTCGAAAACAGGGTAGGAATTCGGATCGTTTGTTATTTTTTGTATCTCGGTTTCTGCATCGAATTCCGGAGCATTCAGCAGTTTTAATAAAATCCGCAACCGCAATGAATTCCCGAATTTTTTCCATTTCAAGATACCTGTCCCGTCAGTCGTCATATAGAGTAAATCTCCCGATGTATTGTATCTTAGATTGTCGGATGTGTCGAATAATGAATTGGCTTCTTCCAATTCTTGTAAAATATGTTTATGTATATCCGTTTGTTTATCGAAAGCGGGATAATAAATCTGTTCATCGCCACGGCAGGCTTCGATATACGGGACATCGCCAAAAGTCGAAACCAGAATATCGAACATATAGCATTGCAACACTTTCGATACCGCTTGATAGTTCGGCTCATTTAATATTACAGCCTCTTTTTCCATGGCTTTAGCATTTGCCAGCCATTGATAGTAGGTGCTCCACGTATTATCTCCTTCACTGTCGGAGACATACCACCATCCCAGACCGTTCGTTCCCCGATAGTCGATGACATTTCCCATCAATTCATAAGTATAGTCGTTGAACCGTTTCCACCCGAAAATAGATATATTGTATAATATCGGGTCTAAGAAAGAGCCCGGATTGGCTTCATTGAGTCGGGTAGGGTCTGCATTCAATTCGTCAAACGGCGTGCATCCCGATAGCAGACAGCCGACAATAGTCCCTCCTAATAAAATGTTTTTAATGCTTTTTTTCATATAGATATTTTTTGATCAATTAAAAACTCACATTTAAATTCACGCCGAAAGAACGAGTCGAAGGTAATGAGCCGGCTTCGATTCCGACAACGATATTACCTCCATCCAATGCCGCCGTTTCAGGATCAAAAACCGGATAATCCGTAAAGCAGAAGAGGTTTCTTCCGTATAAAGCAATAGAAGCTTGGCTTAAAGGAGTTTTGCGGAGTAATTTTTTATCGAATTCGTATTCTATACGTATTTCCCGTATTTTTAAGAACGACGCATCGAATAAACTTGCTTCTACGTTTTGATCATAATATTCTTTGTAGTAAACTTGAGCTGTGACGAGTTTTGTGTTCGGGCTATAAGAGCCATCTGCGTTTTCTACGACTCCCGGGGCAACAACATATAATCCTCCTATCGGGGATAATCCTGCATCAGCTATGCGGGGATCGTCTCCTGCAATATAAAGGGGAGTTCCCGGTAACCGGCCGTTTAGTGTAGCCTTAATTTTTCCTTGAATACCCAATCTCATATTGGTTGCGGAGAATATTTTTCCGCCGTATTGTCCGTCAATGAGTATGCCTAATGTGAAGTTTTTATATTTAAACTCATTGTACCACCCGGCTTTCCATGCAGGATAAGCACTCCCGGCATATTCTATTTCATCGGTCAATACCGGTAATCCCGATTCGTCTATGATCATTTGTCCGTCTTCTGTCCGTTTAAATTTGTATCCCCAAATATCTCCGACCGTGCCGCCGACTCTACCTATGATAGAAGCAGGACCGATTTTACTGATCAACTGGTTTTCATCGGCAGTTTCCGATAGAGACAGTATCTTATTTTTGTTTTTTGACCAGTTGAATCGGGTTGTCCATCTGAAATCATTTGTTATTACCGGCATGGCGTTTAATTCTATTTCATACCCCATATTCTGCACTTCCCCTGAATTGATGGTTGCTTTGGAATATCCGGTTGTGGGATCCATCGGAGCATCCAGAATTTGATTTTTTGTTCTATTGAGATAATATGAGAAATCTATACCTAAACGGTTATTGAAAGTCCTGAAATCCATTCCTACTTCGTAGTTGGTTGAAATTTCAGGTTTGAAGTCAGCGTTAAATAGTGTCGATGGCAATTTTACAGAACCTGCGAAATTGGTCGTTTCGTAATATTGCGAAGTTTTATATGGGTCGGTATCGTTCCCGACTTGGGCCCATGATGCCCGTAGTTTGAGCAGATTGATTTTATCCGGCATCATTATCCATTCATTCAACAGCGTGCTTACCGAGACAGAAGGATAAAAGAACGAATTATTTTTTTTCGGTAAAGTAGAAGACCAGTCATTGCGTCCAGTTATATCCAAAAATAATTTATTTTTATATGCTAAGTTTGCAGTAAAGTAAATGCTGTTCACACGTTTGTTAAGAATTTTCTGATCCCATTCGATAGAAGATATCGCATTTGCCAGTTTATAAACTCCGGGAGTAATCAATCCATTGGCTGCATTAGACAGCATATTTACTTTATACACCATCATATTTCCACCCGCAGCAGCATTTAATGTGAGTCCGTTGGAAAAGCTGTTGTGGTATGTCAGTAAAACATCGCTGTTCAACTCGTAGTTGAAAATATTTTGTGTTTTGAAATAACCTTTGGCAAATCCGACGGTACTTACCGGACGGTGTTGTTCCCGTATATCGTTTTCCATTTGAAAAGCCGAGCGAATCATAAAATCAAAATGATTGTTGAGTTTTAAATTGGCTGAAAGCATCGATATGTTGGAGTGTTTTTCTGTCGGGTTTACACATTCGTACAATGTTAGGAAAGGGTTACCTATATTTTTACTGAACGGTTGTGATTGGGTGACGTTCTCTTCTCCTTTTATCCACATGGTACGGTACCAGTCTAAATCGATACTCGGATTTTGGAATATCAGGAAATAGGCAATAGAATTGCTGCTATATCCTACCGAAGGAAGGTTGTCGCTTTTACGCCAAGTATAAGTGGTGCGATAGTTAAGACTTAATAATCTGGAAACCTGTTGTTGTCCGGATAATGTAGCTGTGACCCGTTGAAAACCGGTATTCGGCAATATCCAGTTATTTTTCATATGTGTCAGAGATGCCCTTACCGATCCCCGATCGTTGTTCCCTGATATGGAAAGCGAATTGGTCGTTGTATACCCTAACCGGAACAAGTCTTTGCGGTTGTTTTTATAGGCTCTCCATGGTGTAGGCTCATCGGCCTGGTCTTGTTTGTCTTTATCATATTGATAGAATAACTGTCCTTCGAACCGAGGTCCGAAAGCACTGCTTGTTCCTCCGTTTCCGGTGTATGTGCCATCGGGAGCATCACCGTAGGAATAATAGTGTTGTCCGGCATATATACTGCCTTCCGGTCCTATATTGGTAGCTTGTCCTTGTCCGAATTCATATTGATAATCCGGCCACATCAAGACATTTTCGATGCTTGTATTCGAAGAGAATGAAACTCCCAACTTTTTGTCTTGTTCGCTACCGTTTTTAGTTGTGATCATAATGACACCGTTTGCAGCTCGAGAGCCGTATAACGCAGTCGCGCTGGCACCTTTCAGCACTTGTATACTGGCTATGTCTTCAGGATTCAGATCTGAAAAACCGTTTCCGAAGTCGATTGACGCTTCCGATGTAGCAGCAAGGGCGTTTCCTGAATTGAGCATAGGAGCACTCATCGGGACTCCGTCTACAACAATCAGGGCATTGTTCCCGCCTTGATTCAGAGAAACGTCTCCACGTAAAGAAATTCTTGTGGAGCCTAATGGACCGGACGGGGCATTAATGCTCAGTCCGGCAACTTTCCCTACTAAACCTTGTGACCAGTTGGTTGAGATGGTTTTGGTAATCTCATCTCCTTCCAGTTTTGTGGTTGAATAACCTAATCCACGTTCGTTTCTTTTAATGCCTAAAGCTGTTACAACGACGTCGTTCAAAGAAACATTTTTCTCTTTCAGTCGGATCGTTCCATTCTGTTTCATTTTTTCGTATGGAATGTTTTTTGTTTCATAACCTAAAAAATTGAATACAATTATGTCAGTATTCTTAGGTGTTCCTTTGCATGTTAGAGAAAAATTCCCGTCAATATCCGTTATCGTTCCCTGATTTGTTCCTTTTACCGAAACGTTGACTCCTGTAAGCGGTAAATCGTTTTTATCGATAACTTTTCCTTTAATGACTGTCTGTGCATGGACTGTCAGTGCCATTAAATTCAATAAAAGAATGAAAGCTTTTTTTGTCATAATGGTGTATTTTTTTGATACGTCAAAAGTATCTGACGGATATTTTTATAGTATGACTTTTCTGTGAAAAAAATATTGCTTTTAGATTACAAAAGAAAGTTTTGGAAAGTGTAATATCTTATATGATAGATATATAAGGGAAATATCGGACCGGATTTTTGGAAGGACTATTGAAGGATCAAAAGGTATTTATGGGAGAACGGTAAAAAAATCGCATTCTCTTATAGGGGTTATTACAGATTCCTGTGTCATACAATTGAATGTACCGGAAAAACATTCTGATATTTTACGGTACTTATAAACTTGAAATAATTATTTGCCGGGACCGGCCATTCCGGCAATAAATAAAAGAAGATAACAGATTATAAATCTAATCAGCATGAAGTACAGAGAAATAGAAAAATCAATTAGTAAGTTGTGGCGACTTGCATTCTTTATTTTCATTTTATCATTTGGTGTTCATTCGCAGATTTATGCTGCCGAACAAGACGGAAAGATTACACTTTCGTTTTCGGATATTCCTCTTCGGGAAGCTCTTTTACGTATAGAAAAGGTAAGTGATTATACATTTTTTTATGATGAAAAGAATGTAAATGTAAATCAAAAGGTTAGTCTGGATGTAAAGGATGTAAATATGCAAAGTCTCATGACAGCCCTTTTGAAGGATACGAATCTGGATTTTGAAATATCGAATCGTCAGATAGTCCTTCTTTCTAAAAGAAGCTCAGGATCGAAGACGGCAAAACGTCATATATCCGGAGTCGTAAAGGATGAGAAAGGGGAAACTGTTATCGGTGCCAGCGTGGTAGTAGAAGGTACTACCACCGGTACTGCAACAGATATAGACGGAAAATATGCTTTAGACGTTCCTGTAGGTGCAAAACTGAAAATTACGTATGTGGGCTATCGTCCGTTTAGTGTTGAAATTAAAGATCAGACTACCGTCGATGTAACTTTAGAAGAAGATAATAAAGTCCTTTCAGAGGTTGTGGTAACGGCTCTGGGTATCAAAAGAGAGAAAAAGATGTTGGGTTATTCGGTACAGGACATCAAGGCCGATGAATTGAACACGACTGGAGATGCTTCTGTTACAAGTGCCTTGCAGGGTAAAGTTGCAGGATTGCAAATGAATACTTCAAGTACCGGTCTTGGCGGTTCTACAAAGATTACTATAAGAGGAAACTCTTCTTTGACAGATAATAACCAGCCTTTATGGATTGTCGATGGTGTTCCTTTTACTGATAACAATACTTCTGGTGCTTCTTTTTACGGGGGAATCGACCGAGGAGGAACATCTATCGATATTAATCCCGATGATATAGAGTCTATTTCGGTTTTGAAAGGACCGAATGCTGCGGCTCTTTATGGTTCTCGTGCCGGTAATGGGGTGATTCTCGTAACGACGAAAAAAGGAACAAAGAAAGATGGATTCGGGGTTAGCTATAATGGTACATTTACTTGGAGTGTAGTGGGCGAAACCCTCGATATGCAGGACAAGTACGGACAAGGAGAGGGCGGTGTATATAAAGACTCTCCATTTAGTTATGGTGCACCGTTGAACGGACAAATGGTGACGGCATGGAACGGTCAAGAGATGCCCTATACTCGTTACGGGAATCCTTTGAGAGATTATTTTAATACAGGTTTTGCTCAAAATCATAGTGTTTCGGTAGGGAATGTAACAGAAAAATCCAATTTTCGGGCTTCGTTCGGATATAATGGCAATGACGGATTGTTTAAGGGTGAGACTTTGGATAAGATTACGGTGGATATGAAAGCCGGAACTGAATTGAACAAGTATCTTTCTATGGAAGGAAAAGTTTCGGTTTCCCGGACGAAAGCAGAAAACAGACCTTATTACGGTTTAGGTGGAGAAGTCGCTCAGTTGCTTTCTATCCCGAACAATATTCGTCTTTCTGATCTTCAGCAATATACGACAGCCGAGAAAATGCATGTAAATTGGTACGGACCTACACTCGAATACCTTAATCCGTATTATGTGCGTCATCAATTGCAAAATTCGGATGAACGTTGGCGTGCTTTCGGGTATTATAACGCCCGGATCAATTTTACGGATTGGTTGCATTTTTCGGCAAAATATGCTTTTGATTACTACCGTACCCGTTTATATGATTCTGATTTGGGGAATGGGGTAGGTATAACTTCTGTAACGCAACAGACGAATGACGGCATGTCACGAGGAGAGGAAAACTTCTTTGAACAGAATGCGGAATTTATGTTGAATGGAGATAACCGCATCGGATCGGATTTCAGAATCGGATATACGCTTGGTGCCAACTTCATGTACCAGAATTATGAGAGTCTTTCTGTCGGGGTACGTAATATGTTATCGAAAGATCAATGGATATTCAATACGGGAGCGTTATTGAATACGGCAGATAATAGCGGTTATGAAAGAGCTACCAATTCGGTATTCGGATCTTTGCAGTTGGCTTTTAGGGAGTATCTTTCGTTAGACTTGACAGCTCGTAACGACTGGTCTTCTACATTGCCGGTTCGTAATAACTCATTTTTTTATCCTTCTGCCAACTTGAGTTTTGTCGTTTCTGATTTTGTCAATTCATTGGATGGTCACCAAATGCCTGCATGGTTCAATTTTGCCAAGGTCCGTGTCTCTGCAGCACAAGTGGGAAAAGATACAGATCCTTATCAATTGGTGAATACGGTGAAATATAAATATGAGAACGGTGTTCGTGTACTCGATCAAAGCGGAGGAAAAATCAAGGCGAACGATAACTTGAAACCCGAGATATCTTCTTCTTATGAAGGCGGTTTAGAGATGAAATTCCTTCAGAACAGATTGGGATTTGATTTTACCTACTATTATAGCCGGACCAAGAACCAGATCATGAGTATTCCTGCAGCTTCTCCATGGACGGCACAATGGATCAATGCCGGTTTGATTACGAATAAAGGATTCGAATTGATGGTTTATGCTACTCCTGTGCAGACAAAAGATTTTACGTTCGATATAAATGTAAACTTGTCGAAGAACTTATCTACGGTCGAAGAACTGTATGAGGGTAAAGATTATGTATTCTTTGACGGGGACGATAATTTCCCTGTATGGGTCGGAGCGGTTGCCGGAGGCAAATTGGGAGATATATATGCCCGTCATCTTCTTAAAAGAAATGACAAAGGAGAATTGATATTGAAAGACGGCCTTCCTCAAGATAATAATGAAGCAGATTTAAATTATATTTTGTCTCATCCGATAGGAAATATACAACCGGATCTGTTGATGTCGGTAACTCCGACCTTTTCTTACAAAGGCTTTACGCTGTCAGCAATGTTCGATATGAAATTCGGAGGAGATATTGTCTCTATTTCTGAGGGTATGGCGACAAATGCCGGTACTGCAGAACGCACAGAAAATCGAGGATCGGAAGATAACGGCTGGAAAATTTTATTGCCTGGGGTAAAAGAGGACGGAACTCCTAACGACGTTTGGTGCAATGCTCAGTCTTACTATCAGAAAATCGGTCTTAATAAAACGAACGGAAATGCTGAAGAATTTGTATATGACGCTTCGTATATTAAACTTAAAGAACTTTCTCTCGGATATAATTTCTCGAGAAAACTGTTGAAGAAGACTCCCTTTACATCATTACGTTTATCTTTTGTAGGTCGTAATCTCGGTTTTTTGATGAAACACGCTCCGGGAAATCCCGACGGGGGATATAATACCAGCATGTTCTCTCAAGCAATTGACTTTACGTCAGTACCTTATACTCGTACATTCGGATTTTCTGTCAATATCGGATTTTAATTTATAACAGCCAATATATCATGAAATATAAATCAGTTTTAACCAGAATAATGATTGCCCCTTTATTTTTGGGGTTGGTAACATCTTGTTATGATTTAGGAGAACTCAATGAAAATCCTTATGAGATTAAAGATGCTACCGTAGGAGGAAATGACACAGATACCGGTGATGACGGGACGAAGTATTCCGATATCAATATCGACTTTAAAGTGTCAAAAGAGGATTCGCTCGCATTACAGTCGGAATTGGCTTCTGCAGCTTCGACTTTCCGGAATTTCATTTATGAGGGATATTATAATGATTATCAGATTACGACCAATCTTAGTCATGATATTTATGCCGGTTATGTTGCTAATAACCAGAAAAATCATGCAGGAAATTCTCCTGACTATAATTATACTGACGGTTGGTCGGGTAAAAGATGGGAACATTTTTATAATGACCGTAGTAATGAGTATCGTCGTTTATTACGAGCTTTTAAGTTTAATGATGAGCCCGAAAGATACAAGAATGCGTTTTATATGACCCGTATCTATTATGCTTTTCTGGCATTGGCACAAACCGATACTTACGGAGATATGCCGTTTGACGTGTATGTGCGCGCCAGAGTTCCCGAAACCGATAATATTCCGTATAACACGCAAGAACAGGTTTATGATATGATGTTCCGTATGCTGGAGCAAGCTGTGGATAGTATAGATGTGAATGATGCGAATCAGTATTCTTTCGGGACAGAGGATATATGTTATTTCGGAGATGCGAAGAAATGGGTGAGATTTGCCAATACTCTCCGTTTGCGCATGGCGTTGCGTATCTCTAATGTCGATCCCGACCGGGCTCGGACCGAGGGCATGGCCGCATTGAATGCAGCGCAAAAAGCGGGGGATAGTGAGTTGGGACTAATGATGAGTAACGAGGATAATATGTGTACTGTTCCCAAGTTTGCACCGAAAGATATGGGTGGCATGGATGAAGGCGGAAGTGAGAATCCGTTGGCGATGTGCAGCGTAGCCTATAACGGAGAGAGTGTTCTTTCATGGGATTTAGAGCAGTTCTATAAAAATTTGAGTGTCGGTGGCGGTGAATATCAAATCCGTACCGGACGTAATAATTATATAACGAAGATTATAGATCCCCGCTGTTTAGTTTGTTGGTATCGTCCGAGTACTATGAATGCTTTGGAAAACGGAGTTGAAGATGATAAAAATGATTTTACCGGATGTAAACGAGGATATCAGGATGTAAACCAAGCTTCGGGAGATTATAGTTTGACTCGTACGAAGATGAATAGGCAGGAATCTAAAATCTTAGATTCTAAATATTGGTTCAATTATGCTCGCCCTACCGTGTGGTTGGGATATGCAGAATCTTTGTTCCTGAAAGCTGAGGCTGTGCTGAGAGGATGGACGGGAGCAGAAATTAATAATAGTGTCGAAGGTTATTTTAAAGCCGGAATACAGGCTTCTATGGATTATTATCAGATTTCACAAGCAGAGGCGACTTCTTATATAAACGGTTTGAAAATATATCAAGAGGGAGAGACAAATCCGTTTTCCGGATCAGATAAGGAAGCTATTCTTGAGCAGATTATTACACAGAAGTGGATGGCTGTTTTCCCGAATGGGAATGAAGGTTGGGCAGATTTCCGCCGTACGGATTATCCTCGTTTGGCAAATCAACTTACCAATAATTCGGGGGGAAGTGTTCCTAACGGGAAACATATCAAACGTCTTTTATATCCGTTAAGTGAAGTGAATAATAAGACGGAACAGAGACCTACTCAGATAGATACAGAAGGTTCACGCTTATGGTGGGATGTCGCCGATACGAATAATGATGCGGGAGAGCGCAACAAACCGAATAACTTTCGGTCGGCTACCTTATCGAAATTGAAATTCTGATATATCTTGTAATACAGGTGAAAACCATTATTTCTTGTAAAGAAATTTTTTAGATTGGCTTTTAGAAACGATGGTTTTTGCCTTTGAAAAAATATAATGGCAAAAAACGTAGGGTACGATAATTTTGTAGTGTCATATTAATAGAAGCGTATTTCTACATCTATAGATTTTAGAAAAACACAATAACCTTAATCTTGTAAAACAACTATAATTATGAATCTAAAACAATTACTTGTTTCCGCGACAATGCTTTTTGTGTTTTCGTGGTATTCTCAGGCCCAACAGCCTTATTCGGGATCTTGGCATCCGAAAGATATTAAGGAATGGAGTCCCGAAACCGATCAAGATGCGAAATTCAACCGAAGTACGGTTAAGTTGGCAGAACGTTTCAAAGAACCTTCTTTGATAAAAGCCAACCAGTATCAGTTCTATGAAGGGCAAATTTGCAATTCGACAATTTTGTTTAAGGATTGCGGTGCTTGTCCGTCTCAAGATGCTGAAAATTTTTATCTTTACAATCCTACTTATTGGCAGTATATGGATAAGGTCGTTTACTGGGCAGGATCGGCAGGAGAAGGGATTATATGTCCTCCTTCAGCTCCTATGATCGATATGGCTCACATGAACGGAGTTAAGATTCTCGGTCAAATATTTTTCCCTCCGAGTGCTTATGGCGGAAAATCGGAGTGGCCGCAGGAAATGCTGACATCTAGGGAAGGCGATGGTCGTTATGTATATGCAAGAAAATTGTATGAGATCGCCAAATATTGCGGTTTTGACGGCTGGTTTATCAATCAGGAAACTCCGGGAGGCGGGGGAACGAGTGATTGGGCTCCGTTTATAAAGGACTTTAATAAATATGCCGATGATGCCGGAGATACGCACATGGAGATACAGTGGTATAACGCTAGTACAAGTTATTCTTCCGAGATAATGAAAACGCATGTGAATACTTCCCAGTTCCTCGAATATGGAAGTGCTTCGAGCGGGAGATCTCAAGTGAATCGTCTTGTCGAAGAGGGTTTTACAAAAGAACAAGCGTTACAAAAACTGTATTGCGGAGTTCAATGTGTAAGTGGAGGATTGACCGGTACAGGGAGTCAATGGCGTTCTGTGTTCGGTGAAACTGATCACGGCGGATCGTTAGATTTATTCTGTCCGGAAGAACGTATTTGGAAAGATAATATTAAAGATCTTGTAGAGGGTCAACATATCACTACCGGTCCGCAAATGTATGAAGCTCAGAAAAAAACTTTCCGTAATGAAGATATTTTCTGGGTAAATAATGCAGGAGATCCGACGGATGTTTCCGGGCGTAATAGTTGGCCGGGAGCTTCAGGATGTATATTAGAACGGTCGGTGATACAATATAAGCCGTTTGTAACAGCTTTTTCTACAGGATTGGGAAAGCATCGTTTTGTGAATGGAGAGAATCGGGGAACTCAAGATTGGTCTCATCGCGGTATGCAAAATATTATGCCGACATGGCGTTGGTGGATTGAAAATAATGCTACGGACAATTTGAGTATCGATATCGATTGGGATAATGCTTATAATTTCGGTACCAGTTTAAAAGTTACCGGAAAGTTGAGTGCCAATACAGATCATCTTACCCGTCTTTATAAGACAATGATTTCTGTAGAGTCGGGAGATAAGTTCCAATTGGTATATCAAACCAATACGGAAAATTCTATCGAAGTGAAACTCGGAACAACCAGTGCCGTCGATAGCGAGTGGAATGTATTGTCGAATCCTTCGATTACGACTCAAAACGGTTGGACTGTTGCCGAGTATGACCTTTCTTCTTTAGCCGGTAAAACTGTATATATCATAGCTTTGAATTTTAAGTCGGCAACAGAGGTCGCTTCTTATACTGCATCGTTGGGTCAATTGGGAATTATTCCGGGAAATTATGCACCTGCGACACCGCAGATTACTAATGTAACTATGCAAAACAGCTTGGGTGAAACCGGCGGCGATTTCCGTATTGTATGGGATGTTGCAGAATCGGAATGGGAAAATCTCGATCATATCGACATTTATCTGCAAACTCCGAGCGAAAAGAAACTTGTAGGACAGACTCGTGGTGAAGGGTTCTATATCCCGAAAATTGAAAGAGAAGGAACTGAACGGTCGGTAAATATTATTCTGAAACCGATTACTAAAGATTTAAAAGAGGGGACAGAAGTCGTTTATGAAGCAAAATACCCGGAACCTACTCCTCCGGTCGTATATTATAAAGTAAGTAATAGTTATCCGTCGGTAAATGATGTCGTAACTATCGAGGCTGTCGCAACCGGAGCTCCTACTTCTTATTCATGGGATTTGCCGAAGGGATTGGAACAAACCTCTATTTCGGAAGATAATAAGACCATAACGGTAAAATGTTTGCAAGAGGGAGAGTTTGTCGTAACAGCTCATGTTACTAATGATATAGGAACTACCGATTATTCGGTTATAGCGTTGGAAGTGAATTCGGCAGAAACTTTGACAAATGTTGCTTTACATAAAACGATAGATAGTTATAGCGGATCGACAAATGAGACTGAATCTCCGAAAAATTTGATTGATGGAGATTTAAAACCTTGGAATACCAGTTCAAAATGGTGTAATATAGCAAATGAAAGTTGGGCGATTATAGATCTTGAAGGTGTATATAAAGTATATAAATTCAAAACTTATGACTGTTTGCATAACGAGAGCGGTTCTAATTTTAATAACTATCGGGTTTATGTAAGTACCGACAAAGAAAACTGGACATTGGTGCTGAATGAAACCGGAGTAGGTGGAGAGACGATAAAAGAAGATTACATCGCACCTACAAAAGCCCGTTATATAAAATTCAACCCGTATGATGATAATTCGATGACGATACGTATCTGGGAATTTGAAGTATATGGTAAAGAAGATAATAATTTGCAGATAGATGTTCCGGCTTCGGTCGAATTGGTGAGCGGAGAGAAAAAAACGATAGATGTAACATACGATCTGAACGGAGACGAACGGGCAAGTCAGTTTACTTGTAATGTCGTTTCAGCCAATGAATCTTATGTGAAGATTGGTGAGATCAAGGAAGATATCGATAATAGTAAATTTACAGTCGAACTTATCGGCGGAAATGCTATCGGTGCAACCGAATTGACCGTTACGGTAGATAATGGGGGTGCTTATAAAGAAAGAACGGTAGCGGCTACGGTCGATAATCTTGATGCTAAAAATATTTTGGCCGGACGTACCGCGGAATTGAGATTATACAAATCTGATTATAATGTAGATGCCGAATTCGATAAATTTGAAACCGGGAAATTGACCGATGGTGACAAGGAAACTGAAGGTGCTGATGTCATTGAAACCGAATCGTCGTATAAGAATGACGCATGGGCTGTATTTAAAGCGGATGAGACATGGAATGTGGCTAAAGTGAAAGTTTATTTCCCGAATGATAATAAGAATGGCAGTACTCCGATTATAAAAAGCGTTACGATCAATGTCGGAACGAATGGAAAGAATTGGACTCCGGTTACTACGATCGAGAATCCTGGAGGTGAAGTCGAATATATATTCCCTGATTATAAAGAATGTTCTTATATCGGATTCGAGTTTGATGTGACTCCGTACCAATATGTTTCTATTGCTGAAATTGAAGCTTTTGAACAGACAAAAGAGGCAATTCCGGTATCAGGGCCGGTTGCTATCAAATCAGGATTTAATGCCGATGCTATTGCCGAAGCAAAACCGTCGAAAGATTATTCTACAATGGCTTTGGATGATCAAGGATGGGTGTTGTTCAGTGCTGCGGTTCAAGAAGAGGGTTCTATTCCTAATGACGGAGTTGTAATCTCTAATTCGGGCATGAAATACCAGTTCTCCGATTTTGCGGCGAATAATGCTGCTATTATGAAAACAAACGGTGCGACTGCTACTCTTGAATTTGTATCTCCACAACTGGGTGTTGAGAAACTTTATTTGTTGACTATCAGTGCTAATGGCGCTTCTAAAATGGAAGTAAAAGCCAATTATTCAGATGGAACTTCATCTGAAGCACAAACATTTACTGTTGATGACTGGTTTAACACATCTTCAGGACTGGGAGAAGCGGTTTACGGATTGAGCCGTATTATACGTGAATCGAGTGGGTATGAGTTCAATGCTGATGATATAGATGAGCGTTTACAATTCCGTTTGTTCGAACAAGTGCTTCCGGTAGATGATACGAAAAGTGTAGTTTCCGTTACCGTAACGAGTAAAAAATCCGGTTCTTATCCGACAGTGTTTGCTGTGTCTAAGGAAGGCAAATATGTAGATACGGGATTAAAAGAACCAACTACAGGTAATGTAGAATTGAAAGTTTACCCGAATCCGGTAAATCCGAACGGTACTTTAACTGTCGAAACTGAGCCAAATGCAACTATTTCGTTAATTACTTTACAAGGAGCTTTAATTCGTCAGATAAAGGCCGAAGGAAATGTTTCCCAATTATCTGTAGATAATTTGTCTGCCGGTACTTATATTCTGCTTGTTAAAGGGGAAAATGGAGTGAAAGCGACTAAAGTTGTAGTTCGTTGATCGAAAATAGGTTTTGATTTTTAGGATAAGCGGGTATTTTGACCTCATGGGAGTTGAAATGCCCGCTTTTCTTTTACCTTAAAAAATAGAATCATGAAAAAATTATTTTTATTGTTATCTCTTTTCTCTTTATTTTCTGCTTCAGCCCAACAGTCGGATAATTATAAACCCGATAATGTCGATGTCCCTTTTACCGAGACGAATTTGCCGATTGTGTTCTTAAATGTCGGGGGACGTCAAATAGACCGGGAAGAGAGAATTACTGCTCGTATGAAGATTATTTATAACGGGGAGGGAAAACTGAATTATGCCGATACTCTCGCGCATCCCGACCAGAAAGTCGATTATGAAGGTTATATCGGTTTGAAATATCGGGGTAATTCCTCATTTACGAATTCAGATAAAAAGCCGTACGCCGTGCGTCCGTTAGACAAACCATTGGAAGAGGGGGGTAAAAAACAGAAAATCTCTATACTGGGGATGGGAAAGGATAATGATTGGGCTTTATTAGCTCCTTATTCGGATCGAAGTTTGATAAGGGATGTTTTTTCTTTTACTTTGGCTCGACCTTTTTTTGAATTCGTTCCTTCGGGGAAACATTGTGAACTTGTTTTGGACGGGACATATTACGGAGTATATATTTTTTCAGAAAGAGTCAGAAAAGGGAAGTACCGTCTGGATTTGCCTGACCCGGGAGATTTGGGGGATGAACTGACTGGAGGGTATCATCTTGAAGTGGATCGTGATGACGAAACGGTTTATACTTCAAAGCATATTCCTGTTTATTCTGACGGAACACCTATTTTTGGGAAAAAAATATCGTTCCAATATACCGCTCCGGAATATGAAGAGCTTACTGAGGCTCAGAAAAATTATATTCATAGTTATATCGATGCTTTTGAAAATTCTTTAGCTTCTGATGATTATACCGATCCGAAAACAGGTTACCGCAAATATATTGATGTGACGTCATTTATCGATTATATGCTTTCGACCGAATTTGCTCATAATGTAGATGGGTATAGACTAAGTACGAATTTGTATAAATACCGAGACAGTAAAGATCCTCGATTTAAAATGTCTCTTTGGGATATGAACTTGGGTTTTGGAAATGCAGATTATTATGACGGTTGGAGGTATGATACTTGGGCTTACGATTTTAATGACGCCGTAAAAGGAAACGACAATCAGCTCGTTCCTTTTTGGTGGTATCGTCTGTTGAGCGATCCGGTTTTTGTAGAAGAGATAAAAGCCCGCTGGAAAGAGTATCGGGAAACAGTTTATTCTGACGAGAATATTACTGCAACTCTTGATTCTCTTGTAAATCTGTTGAATGAAAACGGGGCACAACAGCGTAATTTTCAAGCATGGCCGCGTTGGGGAAAGTATGTCTGGCCAGTAAAATATATAGCTGAGTCTTATGAGGACGAGATTGCCTATTTGCGAGGGTGGATCAAAGATCGTTTGACTTTTATGGATAAGGAGCTGTTGGGTATAGAACCTCCTAAGCCTGAGGTTACGCCATTAAGTATCGTGTCGGGATTTAATGCAGATGTTATAGCGGAGAAGAAACCTGCTGTTAATCATTCTACAATGACTTTGGATGATCAAGGATGGGTATTATTCGGACCGGAGGTTCAGGAAAACGGTTCTTTGCCGACTGACGGAGTTATTATATCGAATTCGGGAATCGAATATCGATTATCGGCTTATGACGGGAAAAATGCTGCTGTTTTAAAGTCTCGTAATGCTTCTGCGACTCTTCAATTTTCTACACCTCAAAAAACTTCGAAATTGTATTTGTTGACGATTAGTGCAAATGGGGAGTCTTCTATGTCTGTGACGGTCAATTATACAGACGGAACTTCTGTCTCGAAGAGCGTTTCGATCGAAGATTGGTTTAGTGCATCTTCAGGACAAGGAGAGGCTGTTTATGGATTAGGCCGTATTATATGTGAAGATAACGGCTCGCAGTTTAAAGCGGATGATATAGATGAGCGTTTACAATTCCGTTTGTTCGAGAATGAAATAGAAACAGACGATAATAAATTGATATCATCGGTAACGGTTTTGAATAATCTGTCTAGTAAATATCCGACTGTACTTGCTGTTACGAAAGATGGGCATGATGTGCCGGAAGGGGGACTTGATACTGTTTTTGGAAATATAGCAGTCCATGTTTATCCTAATCCGATAAAAGACCAAAGAATTTTGAATATCGATGGTGCCGGTAATGCTTGTGTTGAATTAATTAATATGCAAGGTCTGGTCGTTCGTAAGATATTTGTAAATTCCGAAAGTGAGAAAATTACTTTGAATGATCTGGCTACGGGGATGTATTTACTGACTATAAGTAATCATACAGACCGGATTACTTACAAAATATGTATTGAATAAGGTTAATGGATAAGAATAGGGGAATGTTGTTTTATAAAACCCTTTCTCCTATTTTTGTTCTAAAAATATCTGTTTTTTATGTAGGTAGAAATCTTAGAATGTACGTTTATTTAATAAGGATAAATACCAAGAAAAATGAGAAAGAAGTTATGTTGTTGTACTGTCGCGATTCTGTTTTTATTAGCAGGTTGTCGGAGTTCGCTGCAAGAGCGGGTCTTGTCTCCTGACGGGCGTATTGAGGTCGTTTTGAATAATCCGGACGGTGGAAATCTTAGTTACTCGGTGAATGTAGAAGGAGAGAGTTTTATAAGGGATTCCCGTTTGGGCTTTGTTTTTAAAGATTCCCTTATATCAGGGCCGTTTAGAATAAGTAAGACCGAATTTTCTTCGAAAGATGAAGTTTGGACTCAACCGTGGGGGGAAAATAAAAAGAACAGAAATCATTATAACGAGATGTCTGTTTGTCTGGAGAACGAAGAAGATGTGTCTTTGGTGATTCGTTTCAGGGTCTTTGATGACGGTATCGGATTCAGATATGAGTATGAGCATCCTGACAAGGATTCTTTAGTCGTTATGGATGAACTGACCGAATTCGATTTTGCACAGGATGGCCGGTCTTGGTCGATTCCTGCAAATTTCGAGACTTACGAATTGTTATATATTCCACAAAAAATCAGTGAAGTGGAGACCGCTAATACTCCGATTACTTTTAGGACGGACAACGGTATCTATGCAAGCATTCATGAGGCTGCGTTATATGATTTCCCGGAGATGACATTAAAAAAATGCGGAGAGCGGAAATTCAAATCCGAGTTAGCTCCTTTGCCCGATGGCACGAAAGCTCATGTCCCGGGTGCATTTAAAACGGCATGGCGCACGATTCAGATCGCTCCTAAGGCTGTAGGTTTGATAAACTCATCTCTTATTTTGAACTTAAACGATCCTTGTGTCCTTGATTCTACAGATTGGATAAAACCGATGAAGTATGTTGGTGTTTGGTGGGGGATGCATCTTGGTGTCGAGTCTTGGGTTATTAATGACCGTCATGGTGCGACAACGGAGAATGCTAAACGCTATATAGATTTTGCGGCAGCCCATAATATCGAAGGTGTTTTATTTGAAGGTTGGAATGAGGGCTGGGAAAGTTGGGGCGGCCGTCAGAATTTCGACTATACGAAGCCTTATGCCGATTTCGATATGGATGAAATCGCAGCTTATGCACAGGAAAAAGGAGTTCGTATTATCGGACATCATGAAACCGGAGGAAATGTCCCGAATTATGAAAGGCAGTTGGATAAGGCGTTGCGTTGGTATGTCGATTATGGAGTACACGATCTGAAAACCGGTTATGCCGGAGCTATGCCCGGAGGGTATTGGCATCACAGTCAATATGGTGTTCGGCATTACCAGAAGGTAGTGGAAACTGCGGCAAAATATAGAATAACCGTAAATGCACATGAACCGATAAAGGATACCGGTATTCGTCGGACATGGCCGAATATGATGTCTCGAGAAGGAGCTCGAGGTATGGAATGGAATGCATGGAGTGAAGGAAATCCGCCGTCTCATCATGAAATATTGCCTTTTACTCGTTTGTTGGGTGGCCCTATGGATTATACTCCGGGAACATTCGATATCTTATTCAAGAAAACCCGCAACTCTCCGTTACGTAAAAAATGGAACGACTTGGATAAAGGGAATAGTCGAGTAAACACGACTCTTGCCAAACAAATTGCGAATTGGGTAATTTTGTACAGTCCGTTGCAGATGGCTTCGGATATGATCGAGAATTATGAAAATCATCCGGCATTTCAGTTCTTTATTGATTTTGATGCCGATTGCGACCGTTCTGAAGCCTTAGTCGGTGAACCGGGAGAGTATATCGCGGTTGTGCGTCAAGCCGGTGATCGGTTTTACCTTGGAGCGACTACGAATGAAAACGGACGTACGATAAACATTCCTCTTGACTTTTTAAGCCCCGACATAAAATATCACGCGGATATTTATGCTGACGGGGATAATGCACATTGGAAAGATAATCCTACGGATTATAAGATAGAACATAGGATTGTGACTTCTGCCGATACGTTACATATGAAATTGGCAGACGGAGGAGGGCAGGCTGTTTATTTCCGTCCGGAATGATGAACATAAAAAATGCGGGATATCCCGCATTTTTTGTATGTCAATCGATGCCGTACATATCGTTTTTGCACCTAATACCTTTGACCGGTATCTCTATGATTTTTTTTCGTATTCGGTCAAATCTCCAAGCTTGTTTTACCGTATCGAATATTTCGGTATCGATCCAATCTATATCATCCGGCAGAAGAACGATGAGTTCATTGTCTATTCGACCGTTCAGCATTACGTTTCCTGTCCATCCGATATTCAGTTCTGTCCCTTGCAACTGAAGTGTGTCGAGAAGTTTCCACAGAGGCATACCGCTGTTGTTTCTTGCAGAGAGTTCGTCAAATAGCAGATAGGTAATTCTTTTTTTGTCGTTTTGCAGTACATGCACACCGTAATCGTCCGAAATTAATGCTCCTCCGAAATCGGTACAATCTTGAAATTCGGGAAGATCTAAAGCGTTGCTGTACATATCCGAAGGTTTGACTGTATCCGTTTCTTGCTTTGTTTCGATGATAACAGCGGGTAGGATTTCATTTTCTTGACGAGCCTCTTCATTTGAGTTTTTAGGAGAATTGCATCCTAAGAGAAGAAAAATTACTACAAAAGAAAAAAGATGCTTTTTCATAATTCGTAATGAATCATTTTATTTAATTAAAAGCTTGTTTAAATTTCCCGATCAAGAAGTTGTCGATCAAGTCGATCCATTATCTTCCTTTTGTAAAATACATAATAGTATCTTCAAGAAAATCGTTCAAAATAAACTCTCCAAAATTTAGACAGGCTCTAAAGCTCTTTAACTAAAATCCTGAAGTTGTCACCATCGCTTCAAGATCGATTTCGGGCTACAAAAGTAGTAAAAAGCTTTATTGTATGTATCTGTCGGAGAGATATTTTTTTTGTTAAATATCGTGGGGAAATTATCTTTTAGTTTTTGATTTGTTATTTCAAAAGTTTGTTTAATTTCTCTAATAAAAAATATTATCCGGTTGTTTTTTCCCTTTTCTTCCGGTCTATAACGATGTTGACGGTATCGGTATGGTTTTGCTATTGAGAGAGAAACCGCCTGTTCATGTGGATTTTTCTTAAACTTTGTCCGAGTAAATTTTAGATAGGCTCTAAAAAGCTTCATTATTTTTTGTATGTTTGTTACATGGAATTTAGAACGATCGTACCTTGTGAAAAATTGCAACATCAGATCTCTCATCGGGATAAGATTTTGTTGTTGGGTTCTTGTTTTGCCGAGAATATAGGGCATTTATTGGTTGCTCATAAATTTAATGTAAAAATTAATCCTACGGGTATTTTGTATAATCCGGTTTCCATTGCAGACGCTTTGCAAATGATGTCGGACCGTTATCAATATACAGTAAATGATATTTTTCGGGATGGTAATCTTTGGCACAGTTTTCGGCATCATTCCCGTTTTTCACATACAGATCCGGAACTGTGTATCAACGGAATTAATCGGGAGTTGAATGCTGGAGCGGAACAACTGCACCGGGTGTCTTGGTTGTTGGTGACTTTCGGTACGGCATATGTGTATTCTTTACGGGAGACCGGAAAGGTGGTTGCTAATTGTCATAAATTGCCGGCTTCGTTGTTCGATCGTCGTCGTGTCGGAGTAGATGAGATGCTTCGGGGATGGATACCTTTGATAGAACGTTTGTCAGATTCGAACCCCGAATTAAGAATTATGTTTACGGTCAGTCCGATTCGTCATTTAAGAGACGGTGCGCATGAAAACCAACTTAGTAAGTCTGTCTTGCTTTTATTCGTGGACGAGTTATGTCGGATGTATCCTGATAGGTGCATCTATTTTCCTTCTTATGAGATCGTTATGGACGAGTTGAGGGATTACCGTTTTTATGATGCCGGAATGACACATCCGAATGAGCAGGCGATAAGATATATTTGGGAGCGTTTTTCCGAGGCGTGTTTCTCTGAAGAGACCCGGACCTTGAACCGGGAGTGGGAACGTCTTGAAAAAGCGTTGAATCATCGCCCTCTTACTCCGGATAAGGACACATTCAGGGATTTTACTGTGCAAAATTTGTTTAAACTGAAAAAAATCCGGGAAAAATATTCTTACTTTGATCTTTCGAAAGAGATAGATTCTCTGGAGTTGTTTTTAAAAACATTATAACCGGATGAATTATAAAATAACAGATATCGTTTGCATTTTACAGGCAAAGTGCGATATAGTACATGAGTGTACGGTATCGGATTTATTAACGGATAGTCGTTCTTTGACTTTCCCCGAAAAGACTCTTTTTTTTGCATTGGTGACAAAACGTAACGATGCTCATCGATATATAGGAGACTTGTATAGAAAAGGTGTCCGTAACTTTGTCGTGAGCTCTTTACCGGAAGACCGGAAGCAGATGGCAGATGCCAATTTCCTTTTGGTAAAAGATACCTTGTCTGCTTTGCAAAGTCTTGCGGCTGCACATCGAAAACGTTTCAAGATTCCGGTGATAGGAGTTGCCGGGAGTAATGGGAAAACCGTAGTAAAAGAGTGGCTTTACCAGTTATTGCATGAGGATTATAATATGGTGCGTTCTCCGCGTAGTTATAATTCGCAGATCGGAGTGCCGCTTTCTGTTTGGGAGATCGATGAGAATACCGAGCTTGCCGTTATTGAAGCCGGAATCTCCAAGCCTGGAGAAATGGATAAGTTGGAAGCGATAATAAAACCGACATTCGGTATTTTGACTTATTTAGGAGATGCCCATCAGGAGGGATTTTCTTCGATGCAGGAGAAATGTATCGAGAAACTTTCTCTTTTTACGCATTCCGAATCGGTTATCTATGATGGAGATGATCCCTTGATTGTAGATTCTGCCGAAAAAATGTGCATGGGAACACGAGAAATAGCTTGGTCGAGAAAAGACAAAGACAGAGCTTTGTATATTTCTAAAATTGTAAAAGGAGAAGATTCGACCCGTATCGATTATGATTATTTGCGTTTTTCTTCGTCATTTACGATACCTTTTGTAGAAGATGCATCGATAGAAGATGCGATACATTGTCTGGCGGTTATGCTTTACTTGGGTAAAACCGGAGAAGAAATTGCAGCTCGCATGTGTAAGCTTGAGCCTGTCGCTATGCGTATGGAGGTAAAAGAGGGTCGTAATGGTTGTCTTATCATTAATGATTCGTATAATTCGGACATTAATTCTTTGGATATTGCCCTTGATTTTCAGAACAGGCGTTCGGCGGCACGGGGAATGAGACGTACGTTGATATTGTCGGATATATTGCAATCGGGAATGTCGCCCGATGAGTTGTATCGGCGTGTTGCCGAGATTGTCATTCATAAGAAGATCGACAGGTTTATAGGGATAGGCCGGGAGCTTTTGTCATATAAATCCCTTTTTCCTATGGAAACCGAATTTTATTCTACTACCGGAGAATTTTTGGCGTCAGGGGCGGCAGAGTGTTTCTCGAATGAGCTTATCTTGATCAAGGGCTCTCGGAATTATCATTTTGAAGAGATTTCGGAGGCTTTGGAATTGAAGCAGCATGAAACGATTTTGGAAGTGAACCTGGATGCAATTATAGATAATTATAATTATTATAAACAAAAGCTGAAACCTGAAACTAAAATTATTTGTATGGTGAAAGCTTTCGGTTATGGAGCGGGTTCGTATGAGTTGGCTAAAACTCTGCAGGATCGGGGATGCGATTATCTGGCCGTGGCTGTGGCGGACGAAGGCGCTGAGTTGAGGAAAGCCGGCATAACGATGCCGATTATGGTTATGAATCCTGAAATGAATAGTTTCCGTACGTTGTTCCGCTATTCTCTTGAACCGGAAGTTTATAGTTTTAAATTATTGGATGCTTTAATATATGAAGCAGAACGACAGGGAATTATGCGTTATCCGATACATGTCAAGATAGATTCGGGAATGCATAGACTCGGATTTACATTGGAAGATATGCCACGTTTGTCGGAGCGGCTGAAATCTCAAACGACAGTGATGGCACGATCTGTATTTTCTCATTTTGCCGGAAGCGACGAACCTCGTTTCGATGCTTTTTCACGTCAGCAGATCGCTTTGTTTAAGGAGTGTGCCGTTGCGGTGCAATCTGCTACTCCCCAACCGGTAATGCGGCATATTCTGAACACTTCCGGAATTACCAGATTTACCGAAGAGCAGATGGAGGCCGTTCGTTTGGGTATCGGCCTTTACGGTATTTCGGCTTGCGGGATGGATACGGACTTGCGTACTGTTTCGACGTTGAAAACTACGATTTTACAAATTAAAGAACTGGAAGAGGATCAGACGGTAGGATATAGCCGACGTGGAGTACTTACACGTCGTTCTCGGATTGCCGCTATTCCTATCGGTTATGCAGATGGATTGAATCGGCATTTGGGTAATCGAAAAGGGGCAGTTGTCGTTAATGGGAAGAGAGCGCCGATTGTCGGGAATATATGTATGGATGTTTGTATGATCGATGTTACGGATATCGATTGCAAGGAAGGAGATCGTGTGGAGATATTCGGGGAACAGTTACCGGTAACGGAAATTGCAGAATGGCTACAAACGATTCCGTATGAAATATTGACCTCGGTTTCTTCCCGAGTGAAGAGGGTATATTATAGAGAATAAAATATATATATTTGCATCATATTATGTCGTAAATAGATTTTCAGACATCTGTTTGGTGATCCTTATTGGGATAATATTTATCTTTTTCGAAAATCAGGATGCAGAAACAGTCGGGATGCATTGTCAGGTATATTCCTGACTAATGTTCGCCATTGATAAATAAAGGTATTATATATAGAATAAAAATTTTAATCACGCAATTCAGAAATTGATGTAATATGAAATCTATTTGCGAATTTTACCAAACAGCAAAAGGCTTCATTTGTCTTCTTATGCTATTTAACGCTTGCCTGTCTTCCTGTGATGATGATAATCTGCTGGGCAAAACTACGGTAGACGGAGGTGTCGAGTTCTGCTTTAACTTGCCGAAGACTCGTGCCATCATTGACGAAGAGACGGGTAGAGGAACTTTCGAGAACAATGATGAGGTGGGACTGTACGCTGATGAAAACGGTAGTCATCGTTACCATCAGCTCACTTTACAGGGAGGACATTGGCAACCTTTTCTCAAACCTTCGGATTTAGGCAAGAGTAAGGTCATGCTTACAGCTTTTTATCCGGCTCCGCAAACTCCTGTTGAACCGGAGTTACACGTCATTACCTGTGCAGTGCAGACTGATCAAAGCAGTGAGGAAGGTTATCTACAGTCGGACTTACTCGGTGCGCAACATGAAATGATAATGAATAATTCCGATAAAGAGGTTTCTATGACGTTTTGTCACCTGATGCACCGATTGAATATCTCTCTTACCGGACTTGATACAAATGCTTCTGATTTTGCCTTAGAAGTGTACGGCCGCACGCAAGGTTTGTTTGATATTTCTGCCAAAGGCTCATTGCAGCCGGACGAAGACTCTCCGGAGGAATGGATTATCCCACATAAAACGGGCGATGGTAGATATATCTGTCTGATTGCTCCGCAGCCCGTTGACATTGGTGAGGATCGAATACGCATCGTGTGCAACGGTAAGACGTATAATTACAAATTCTCGGATGGTATAGTAGGTGATTCGCAGAATTTAGAATCGGGAAAAGAAACCAACGTTCAACTTCGGTTTACAGAACAATCTGGTGAACCTTCAGATGGGGACTTTGCAGGTAAGAAGCTTTGGCTGTGGGGTGTTGAAAGAGAAGGACATCCCCTGCCGGTTTTCGATGAAAACACTGCGGAGTATGCTTATATTGGGACTCCTGAGAAATTTCCTGTCGGAAAATGGTTTCATGTCTTACCCGATGATCTTTCTACCTGTTACCTGTCGTGGCAAAAAGATTATGGTTGGTACGACTGTGACAAATTTAATCCGGAAGCGGGAGAAGATCATGAGGGACCGAAAGACGGACACATGTGCTGGGCAGCTTCTGCTTCTAATAGCCTGCATTGGTGGATGTACCACAACCGTGATTATATCGAAGAATACGACAAAATGTACCCGGAAGAGGACGAGCTCATGGCCTCTTTTATCAGGCCCTCTTATGAGTTTAACGGTGTGCTGGGAGAGGATGTATTCACTTTTTTCCGAGAAACTTGTCAGGATAGAGCAGGTTATGCCCCTTTCGGTATCAATTGGTTCATTACGGGGTATGGCAAAAATATTCCTTACAAAAACATGTCCGTTGCCAATAATTTTAAAGGTTTCTTCCGGCATGCATTCAGCAAAGAAGATGTGATAGCCACCACTGAAAAACCCCTTACAAAGGAGAAGTTCAACAATATCATCAAGAGAGCGCTCGAAAATAAACAATCGTTGACGTTTAGTGTGAACAGCACGGGTGGTCACGCTATGACTATCTGGGGAGTGGAGTTTGATGAACAAGGCATTGTATCAGCCCTCTACTATGTGGATAATAACGATTATTACAACTTCGAAGTTTCAGGTAATAGTACCCCTTACCAGCATCATCGTTGTATTCGCAAAATTGTCCGCTATCAGGATGATATTTATAAACCTATTCTTTTGGGCACTGGTACAGTGGCCATCACTGATGTGGGGACGGTTGACCTGCGCCGTGATATATGGGAGAAATGGGAACAAAGCTTAAACAGATAATTATAGAATAAATCGAATTATGAAGAAACTCTTTTTATTTCTAACGGTTGCGGCTCTTCTGAGTGGCTGCGATCACAGTGATGAACAGTCTCCGATTGTTGAAACAGGACGTATTGATCTCCGTCCGGGTATTGAGGCTCTTACGCGTAGTCCGCACTTGGATGCAGATGGCTCCGGCACGTTTGCCGATGGAGATGTGTTCTCACTCACTATTTCAGTCAATGGTACTTATACCGAGATGAAGGACTATATGATGCCCTCTACTATACTCAACTGGGAAGATCTCAAGTTACCCGATGCTACAAAAGAAGTTTGTTTTGCGGGTTGTTATCCCAAGCATGATGAGAAAATGGGAAGTATTTTCGTATTTAATGTAAACCATGCCGAAGGTGAGGAAAAGGACCTGCTGCTGGCTCCCGCTGTTAAGGTAGCGACAGGCAGTGCTTCTCCTATTAACCTGCCGTTCTATCACGCCATGCATAATCTTGTTATCAAGTACAAGTCCACTGATTATACCGATGAAGAATTGAATTCCATTCAAACCACTCTTGATGGTATTGCTGAGTGCAAGATAAATTTGGTGACAGGAGAGGTTATTGATATTGACATTTTACCCGAAAGCTATATTCCGCAGATTGGCAAGGAAATTTCTACACTGGTTGTTCCGCAAGCAAAAAGTTCGGTTTCCCTGCAAGTCTGTATCGGTGGAAAGACTCATATATATGAACTTGCAGATCTGCCTGAAACGACTGATAAAGGACAGCGTATCATTCGTTTGGACGGTGGTAAGCAACTGGAAGTGGTGCTTGCTGTCAACAAGAGCGGCATTACTCTCAGTGGCATTACCATTCAGGGCTGGGAAACTCAAGGTAGCGTGTCGGACGACATCACAATCGAATAATTATAATGAAAATTACTTGATCTATAAAAAATTTTCATTCTCAATAGACCGTTAAAAAATATCATTTTAAACTGTAAGGAATAGTAAGTAAAGGAGTATCCGATCTTTTGGACACTCCTTTTTTTGATGTAGAACAGAACTTTAAACTCAGTTGTCTTTTTCTAAAAATCTGCACTTTGAATTGAAAAATCCGGGATTTTATTCTTCAAACGTTTTTTTCCCTCTTAAGAAATAATCTACGGTAATGTTTCGGTTAGTTTCGGGAAAGCTTTTAAGCAGGTTGGTTTTCGGCTGGAAGTTATACCGTTTTTTCATTTTCCGGTAGTCTATATGAGCTTTCCATACGGCTTTTACATTTCCCCATTCTCCCGATAAAAGAAATTTTCCCATTGCTGCCGTGTCCATAAGTCTGCGGATGAATAATAAAGATCTTCCTTCTTTGAGAGGAAGATTCTTATAAAGCATTAATAGATTATTCCTGAAATTGAGATATGTCTTTCGGGGGTTCAAGGCGTTTAGTGTTCCTCCTCCCAAATGGTAGACGGTACTTTGCGGGATAATTACAATTCGTTTGCCCATAAGATGCACTCTCCAGCAAAGATCGATCTCTTCCATGTGCGCGAAAAAATCGGCATCGAGACCGCCGGCATCCAAATATTCTGTCCTCCGGATAAATAGGCATGCTCCGGTAGCCCAGAATATATCGGTTATCGAATCGTATTGTCCGTAGTCTTTTTCTATCGTGTCGAATATCCTTCCCCGGCAGAAAGCGTAGCCGTACCGGTCGAGGAATCCTCCGGCCGCACCGGCATATTCAAAATAATTTTTTTGTCGGTATGCTTTTAATTTTGGCTGGCAGGCAGCAACGTCTGTATTTTTGTCACAGTATTCGACAAGCGGTTCTATCCATGCAGGTGTGGCTTCTACGTCCGAGTTCAATAATACTACGTATTCGTATTCGAGTGCTTTGATGGCTCTGTTATACCCTTCGGCATACCCGTAATTTTGCGGGAATGCCATGATTTTTACTTCGGGGTGATTTTTCTGTATCCATGCGATAGAATTATCGTCAGATCCGTTGTCTGCAATGATAATGTCCGCCAATTCGGGATTTGTATATCGGCACACGGACGGAAGAAACTTTTCCAGAAGAGCCAATCCGTTCCAATTCAATATGATGACTGCAACTTTTTTCAAAAGAGAAATTTTTATAAGTTTGATAAATCGGTTATCAGGAGCGTTTATGTTTCCAACGATTATGAGTCCATAACCAATATTCCGGCGCACGAAGTATCGTTGTTTCCATCATTTCCATATATTTGTTCGTAATTTCGAATTCTTCGGTCTCTTTCGGATTTTTAGATATTTCCCGGATTGTTACGGAATAATATCCTCTTTTTATTTTTTCGACATCGAAATAAAAAACGGAGAAGCCGACTTTGTGGGCGATTTTTTCGACTCCGGTAAATACCGGAGTGTCGTGGTTCAAGAAATTTACCCAATGGTGTATATTTGCCGGAGAAGGAGTTTGGTCTGCCATAAATCCGGTGATAGACGGTCTGCCTGAGGATTTATAGCGTAAAATACTTCTTAGCGTGTCTTGTTTGGCAATACATTCGGAATGGTATCTCCCCCGAAGTTTGAGAAAGAAACGATCGAACCATTTGTTTTTCAGAGGACGATATATTTGTGCGAAAATTACGCTTCCTTTACGCATCCAGAGAGTGACGGACGGAACAAATTCCCAGTTGCCGTAATGTCCGAGCAGCATCAGGCATGAACCTCCGTTATCGACAATTTCCTGTAATGCTTCTGTATTGTGGAATTTTACCCTTTTTCGAGTCTCTTTGTCGGAGATATGGAGTAATTTGATCGTTTCTACGATATAGTCGCAGAAGTGATGGTAAAAAGCTTTTTCCATCCGACGGATTTCTTTTTCGCTTTTTTCAGGAAATGAATCTTTCATATTTTGATATACCAGTTTTCTCCGGTAACGTACTATGTAGAACATCGGAAAAAATAGAATATCGGATAATATGTATAATATTTTCAGCGGTAACAGAGCATGTAGCCAAAAATAGAAATACAACGGAAAATAGAGGATATTTTCGGATGTTTCTTTTTTCATATCTACGGGTTTATTCGATAATTCGTGTTACGGTAAGAGCATCTCCTGTTTCATTGAAGTCTCCTAATAATATTTTGCATGTCGTGTTTACCCTGTTTTTCTCGTAAGGCATTTCGACACGGATATAGTTGTCTGTGAATCCGTGCATAGGCGCTCCTTTTTTGGGGTGCTCGAATAAAACAGGTCTCGTTTTTCCTATTTGGGATGAATAGAATTCGTGTGTCTTTTTTTCGGAGATCTCAAGCATCTTTTTACATCGTTCGTGTTTTTCTTGGGGATTTACTACATGATCGATTTTAAGAGCTTGTGTATTGGGTCGTTCTGAGTAAGTAAATACGTGCAACTGAGAAATATCGAGCCCATAAACAAATCGAACAGCATCGTTGAAGAATTGTTCGGTTTCACCTCTCACTCCGACAATGAGATCGACTCCTATAAATGCATCGGGCATTACAGATTTGATTTTTTGTATCTTGCTCTTGAAGAGTGCGGTATCGTATCGGCGATGCATCAGTTTAAGTACCTCGTCGCTTCCCGATTGCAACGGTATATGGAAGTGAGGAGCGAAACGGCGGGACGTTGCAACATAATTGATGATCTCATCGGTAAGTAAATTAGGCTCTATGGAAGAAATCCGGTAACGTTCTATACCTTCTACCCGATCTAAAGCTTTTACCAGATCGAAAAATGATTCTCCGGTCGATTTACCGAAATCCCCGATATTGACTCCGGTGAGAACGATCTCTTTTCCGCCTGACGCTGCGACAGTTTCAGCTTGCTTTACCAGTTCTGCGATCGATCCGTTTCTGCTTCTACCTCTTGCAAAAGGAATAGTGCAATAAGTGCAGTAATAGTCGCAACCGTCCTGTACTTTCAAGAAATAGCGGGTTCGGTCTCCTCGAGAACAGGAGGGACTGAAAGTCCGTATGTCTTGACTTTGCGTGGTGATGATCGTTCCGTTACCTTTTTGTTTATGCAGATCATCCAGATAATCTAATATATTTAGTTTTTGTTCTGCTCCGAGAACTAAATCTACATCGGGAATATGTGCTATTTCTTCGGGCTTCAGTTGGGCATAACATCCGGTTACTACTATAAATGCCCCTGGATTTTGTCGGGCGATTTTTCGAATGGTTTGCCGGCATTTTTTGTCAGCTAATTCTGTTACCGAACAGGTGTTGATAATACAGATGTCAGCTTTTTCTCCGTTTCTGGCTTTGCGGATTCCCTGTTCTTCCAGAATCTTTCCAATCGCGGAAGTTTCAGCAAAATTGAGTTTACATCCTAATGTATAATAAACTGCTGTTTTATTTTCAAAAATTGTATGATCGACCATTAATGAGACTGTAATTCATATTAAAAACGAAACAAAGTTAGTCATTTTAAGGCAAAAAGCGTCGGTGCTGTAACATTCCTTAGCTATATTATAGGGAGAATACCAACTATTCATTATAAATTTGCAGTTCGACATAACTTAATTTGCCATGATCGAGGAAAATTTTATCAAAATCTATGAGAAAAGTTTTAAGGAAAATTGGGATCTGCCTGCATTGACCGATTATAATACGAGAGAAACTTTTACTTATGGAGAAGTTGCAGAGCAAATAGCCCGTTTGCATCTGTTATTTAAATATTGTCAGATTAGGCGTGGGGACAAGATTGCTCTTGTCGGCCGTAATACTCCCCGATGGTGTATAGCTTTTATGGCTGCGGTTTCTTATGGAGCAATTATCGTTCCGATATTGCAGGATTTTAATGCAAATGATGTTCAGCATATTGTTAATCATTCAGATTCTGTTTTGCTTTTTGCCGGAGATTTGATTTGGGAAAATCTCGAAGTGGATAAACTGAGCCAATTACGCGCGACTATTTCTTTGGTGGATTATACTTGTCTTGATCAGCGGGACGGAGAGTGTATTACTCAATGTTTGGGTGATATGGATAAGTTGTTTAAAAAAGCATATCCTAAGGGTTTTACGAGAGACGATGTCCGTTTTGCCGAATTAACTAATGACAAGGTAATCTTGATTAATTATACTTCGGGAACGACCGGTTTTAGTAAAGGGGTAATGCTTACGGGAAATAATCTCGGAGGAAATGTGTGTTTCGGAATATCTTCGAAACTTCATTTTTCAGGAAGTAAATGTCTTTCATTTTTACCTTTGGCACATGCTTACGGATGTGCATTTGATTTGTTAGTACCTTTGGCTGTCGGTACGCATATTACATTATTGGGGAAAATTCCTTCGCCTAAAATATTGTTGAAAGCATTGGAGGAAGTGAAACCTAATTTGATTATTTGTGTACCTTTGATATTAGAAAAGATATATCGGAAGCAGATATTGCCGATGTTGAATAAACGTCCGTTGAAATGGGCTCTTAATGTTCCGTTGCTCGACTCCCGTATTTATGGGCAGGTACGAAAAAAACTGGTGGATGCTTTCGGTGGACGTTTTGAGCAGGTAATTGTCGGAGGCGCTCCTTTAAATGCCGAAGTTGAGGCTTTTCTGCATCGTATTAAATTTCCGTTTACTGTCGGTTATGGAATGACAGAATGCGGTCCTTTGATCAGTTATACTCATCATTCTGAATTTATACCACGTTCTTCTGGACGAATTCTTGAAGGATATATGCAAGTGAAGATCGACTCTTCTGATCCCGAGCTGATTCCGGGAGAAATTTGTGTACGAGGTGAGAACGTAATGGCCGGTTATTATAAAAATCAGGAAGCGACCGAAAAGGTGATCGATAAGGATGGTTGGTTGCATACCGGCGATATGGGCACGGTGAATAACGATGATACCATATTTATAAAGGGTCGTTACAAAACAATGATTTTAGGAGCGAACGGACAGAATATTTATCCAGAGGAGATCGAGTCGAAATTGAATAATATGCCGTTTATAATGGAAAGCCTTGTTATTGAAAAGGACGGACGTTTGGTTGCTTTGGTATATCCTGACTATGAGGCTGTTGATGATTATGGAATTGCGAATGAAGATCTGCCGGTAGCAATGGAGGAAATTCGGAAAAATTTAAATAAGGAGGTTGCTCCGTATGAACAAATCGCTAAAATACATCTTTATCCGACTGAATTTGAAAAGACACCAAAACGGAGTATAAAACGGTATCTTTATACAAATTTTTCTCCGATATAGTATTTTGGAAGAAAAAAGTTGACTTTTTTGAAAAAAAATGAGTTCAAGTGATACAACATTAGAAAATAATCTATACCTTTGAACCGTTTTTGAAGCAATAATTTATTGTTTTATATTTAATTTAAAGAAAATGAAAAAGTTAGTCTTGTTCTTCGCTGTTGCATTTGCAATGTCATTTGCAGCTTGTTCTTCTAAAACTACTAGCGACGCTACTAGCGCTGATTCAACTATGGTTGATTCTATTTCTGTAGTAGAAGAAACTGTAATCGTTGATTCTGTAGCTGCTGACTCAGCTGCTATCGTTGATTCAGCTGCAGTTGTTGCTGAATAATTTAGCGATAAGAACAAAAAGGAGTAAATAGAGTGGTTCTGAGAAGAGCTGCTCTATTTTTTTTTATTTTTGCAGTAGAAAAAGTGTGGATGTTATTGGAAATTTAATATTGTAATGATATGAAAAAGATAATATTACTTTTAGTTCTTTTAGCCTTTTGTTTTTCTTTACCTGCTAAAAAGTTAGAACCGGTTCGTACGAGTGTTGGCAAGTTGAATGTATCCGTTGATCCAAGGACTGAGTTGTTAGGGGTGATACAGATTATGGCCGATTATCCACTCGTAACTAAAAATTCACCTTATAGTAATGAGGTAAAAGCATATTTTGAGCCTATGAAAGATTCGAAAGCTGTTGAAGTGACGAAAATGCTTTTACAAGAGTATGGTTTTAGTTATGATGCTCCTGTGGATTTTATATTGCGATTGTCCCAACCTCTTCAATTAAAAAGAACCGTACCTTATTCTGAGGATGTGAAAAATCGTGCTGGAGGAGAAGCCAATCTTTCTGTATATAGAGACGCGATTTGCGATTTTGCAAAAAAATCCGGATTTGAACATTTTTATGTATCTAAGAAAGAGTTTTATGAGCGTATTCTTGCATCAGTTCGTGAAATGTTTCAAGGTCGGGACTTGGTCAAAACAGTAGAAGAGTATTATAAAGATAGTTGCAATAGTTATAATATGATTATATGCCCTCTTAACGGGAACAATAATTATGGTCTGAGATTGAAATCGAGTAATGACAAATATGATCTTTATCCTGTGATATGTGGGGAGGGGAAGTATAGAGAACGATTTTTTGATAATGTTATTTTGCATGAATTTAATCATTCGTTTGTTAACCCATTAACAGAAAAATATAGAGATAAGGTTGAATTAAGTAAAAAACTTTTTGAGCCGATAAGAGAATTTATGACTTCTAAGGCGTATGGTGAGTGGAAAATAACGTTAGATGAACATATTGTAAGAGCTGTTACGGCAAGAATGATGGAAATGTTGTTCGGTAAGCAAGTCGGAGCGGAATGGGTAATTTATGAAAAAAAACAAGGCTTTGTATATATTGAGCCGATTATTGAAAGTTTAAAACGGTTTGAAAGTCTCCGAGATTCTGATGGTGTAACATTTGCTGAATATTTTCCAAACCTATTGTCGATGTTGGCCGATTTGAATCCTGTTAATAATTTTGATACTGCTGCTTTTAACGGTATTATAGATCGTGTTTTTAATACCGGAAAAATCGCAGTTGTCTATCCTACGGCAGATTGCAATCAAGAGCTTATATATAAAATAAAACAATATACAGCTTATGTAGCTGATTTTATAAAGCAAAAAAGTACAATAAAAGAATGTGTCGTGATATCTGATAGTGTGGCTTTGAGTAAACCTTTGGATGAATACGGAATATTATGTTATGGAACGATAGAGAGTAACTTGTTTTTGTCTCATTACAAAGAGACTTTTCCGTTTCAGATTAAAAATGGCGAACTTTTTGCTGATAAGAAATATAATGATCCGAGTCTAAGATTTATTACTTGCTTACCAAATCCGCAAAACAATAAAAATGGAATGATTGTATATACGGCTTTTAAGAATGATAATATTCTTGATATAAACAGTTATTCCCATGGAAGTTATAGCTATCATATTTTTAGCGGTAATCGGACGGTGTTGTCTGAAGGTTTTTATGATACAAAATCTGTTCCGTGGAAGTTTATTAAATAAAAGGTACTATCTATAAGTCTATGCTCGATTAAGATTAATTGGGGATAAAAGTTTAATAAAGAATATATTATTAAAATGGTAAAGAGGGGCGAAATTAAATTGCCCCTCTTTACTTATTTGTAATTTTTTATTTTTTTAAGGAACTTGATGTTCATAACCGAGAACGTCTATCAGCTTGAGATCGAAAATCAAGGTGGAATAAGGCAATATGACTGAAGAAGACATTTCTGCTCCATATCCTAAGTTTTGAGGAATAATTACCTGACAACTGTCACCGGGTTGCATACTTGTGAGAGCAATCTGAAATCCTTGTATGAATTGGTCTACTCTTCCGGTGGTTGCACTGTCGGTATAAAGATAAGTCGAGTCGAAAGCTGTGCCGTTATACAGCATTCCTTTATACATGAATTTTACAGTGCTGTTGTTTAGCGGAGCGGGTTTTGTTCCATCACCTTTTTTGTATGTTTTCATCAGAATAAAACTTCCCGGATCCCAAACCGGATAAATTTCTGTGTAAACCGGAAACCCGTTTTCATCCGTTTCTGCCCTTTTCTGATTGAAGTAGGCCGCATTTTCATTTCTCCATTTCTGATATTGTGTCCATGTGTCTTCTTCATCGTCTTTACAAGACATTATGAAAACGACAATCAGTAATATTATAATTCCCGGAAATTTTTTCATCGTTTTTATTCCTTTTTATTTATCAATTAAAATTTTACTTCCGGTGCTTTTTCAGCTCCGGCTTCGGCTGTAAATTGAGGTTTTTTGTCAAATCCGCCTATTCCAGCTATAATGCTCGCAGGAAAACGACGTATCATGGCGTTGTAGTCTCGTACCATGTCCGTATATCTTGTCCGTTCGGTAGAAATGCGGTTTTCTGTTCCTTCAAGTTGTGCTTGTAGTTCCAGAAAGTTTTGGTTTGCTTTTAGGTCGGGATAATTCTCCGTTACCATTAACAGCCGCCCTAAAGCTTGGCTCAGTTCACCTTGGGCAGCCTGATATTTTTGCAAAGAAGCTTCGTTTAGGTTGTCGGGGCTGATTGTAACCTGTGTGGCTTTGGCCCGGGCATTTACCACAGCGTCGAGAGTCTCTTTCTCGTGAGAAGCATACCCTTTGACTGTATTTACGAGATTCGGGATCAGATCTGCCCGGCGCTGGTACTGATTTTCTACTTTTGCCCATTGAGACATTACGGCTTCATCGGCATTTACCATTTTGTTGTTTATCGATATTCCGTAGCCGATAATGATTACCAGCAAGGCAAGGATACTTATTAAGACGATAAGAGATTTTTTCATATATCCGTTATTTATTTTTCAACGATTTTTTTTAACAGAGACTTTAAACTAACCTGTTCTCCGATGATTTGTGCCAATTGATCGATAGGGACACGCTGCTGCTCCATCGTATCGCGATGACGGATCGTGACCATGTTGTCCTGAAGAGAATCATGATCTACGGTGACGCAGAACGGAGTTCCGATTGCATCTTGACGTCGATATCTTTTTCCGATAGAATCTTTTTCGTCGTATTGGCATTTGAAATCGAATTTCAGCGTATCGATGATTTCCCGAGCTTTTTCAGGCAGTCCGTCTTTCTTTACTAAAGGTAAGACTGCGAGTTTTACCGGAGCTAAAGGTGCAGGTAATTTCAATACTACACGAGATTCTCCGTTTTCGAGTTTTTCTTCGCAATAAGCTGCAGCCATGATACTGAGGAACATGCGGTCTACACCGATGGATGTTTCGATAACATAGGGAGTGTAAGACTCGTTCAGTTCGGGATCAAAATATTGGAGTTTTTTCCCTGAATATTTTTCATGACTTCCCAAATCGAAATTGGTACGGGAGTGGATACCTTCAACTTCCTTGAATCCGAAAGGCATTTCGAATTCGATGTCGGTAGCGGCGTTTGCATAGTGTGCCAGCTTGTCATGATCATGGAATCGGTATTTATGGTCTCCTAATCCCAAAGCTTTGTGCCATTTGAGTCGTATTTCTTTCCATGTTTTAAACCATTCGAGCTCTTGTCCCGGGCGTACAAAAAATTGCATTTCCATTTGCTCGAATTCACGCATGCGGAATATAAATTGCCGAGCTACTATTTCATTGCGGAATGCTTTTCCTATTTGAGCAATTCCGAAAGGAATGCGCATACGGCCTGTTTTTTGTACGTTCAGGTAGTTTACGAATATCCCTTGAGCAGTTTCGGGACGCAAATATACCTTCATTGCTCCATCGGAAGTAGATCCCATTTCTGTGGAGAACATCAGATTGAACTGACGTACATCCGTCCAGTTTTTTGTTCCGCTGATCGGGCAAACGATTTCATAGTCGAGGATGATCTGGCGCAACTCTTCGAGGTTGTTGTCATTCATTGCTTTGGCGAAACGACTGTGCAATTCTTCTCGTTTTGCTACATGCTCTTGTACACGGGGATTGGTTTGTCTGAACAACGCTTCATCAAACGATTCTCCGAACCGTTTCGCCGCTTTTTCAACCTCTTTTTCGATCTTCTCGTCCATTTTTGCCAATTGGTCTTCGATCAGGACGTCTGCGCGATAACGTTTTTTAGAGTCTTTGTTGTCTATCAGTGGGTCGTTGAATGCATCTACGTGTCCTGATGCTTTCCAGATTGTCGGATGCATGAAAATAGCAGAGTCGATACCGACGATATTTTCGTGGAGCAATACCATACTGTCCCACCAATATTTTTTTATATTGTTTTTCAGTTCTACACCCATTTGTCCGTAGTCATAGACTGCAGCGAGTCCGTCATAAATTTCGCTGGACGGGAAAACAAAACCGTATTCTTTACAGTGCGATACCAGTTTTTTAAAAACGTCTTCTTGTTGTGCCATATCTTTAGTTATGTTTTATATCTTTATGTCGGTTTACTTAAAAAAAGATTGTTTATAACCTCGATTCTGAGGCTAATAAAGCGCAAAGTAAATGATTTTTTTCGATTTAATTTGTATTTTTGCATGAGCATGTCGTTATTAAGCTGATAAAAATGTTAAAACCGCAGATTTTGAAACTTCAGGGAAATTGACGATATGATTCGAGCGTTAAAAACACAGATATTTTAGATTCATGAGTGAAGAAGATAAAGAGCTGATTCCTGCTGATGATCAATTTGATGCGTCAAGCAACGATGTGGCGGAAGAGAATAGCCATTCGTCTTATAAAGTGCCGGGAGGCGATAAGCCGGATTTTAAATATCAATTGACGGGAATGTACCAAAGCTGGTTTCTGGATTATGCTTCGTATGTAATCCTCGAACGGGCAGTTCCTCATTTGGAGGACGGTTTAAAACCGGTACAGAGACGTATTCTTCACTCAATGAAACGATTGGATGACGGGCGTTATAATAAAGTTGCGAATATTGTCGGACATACAATGCAGTTCCATCCTCACGGAGATGCTTCTATCGGGGATGCTTTGGTGCAATTGGGGCAGAAAGACCTGTTGATCGACTGTCAGGGAAATTGGGGGAATATATTGACAGGAGATAGTGCTGCAGCTCCTCGTTATATCGAGGCGCGGTTATCGAAATTTGCTCTCGATGTCGTGTTTAATCCCAAAACTACGCAATGGAAGCCCTCGTATGACGGGCGGAATAAAGAACCTATAACGCTTCCGGTTAAATTTCCGTTATTATTGGCTCAAGGAGTCGAAGGGATTGCGGTAGGATTGTCATCAAAGATATTGCCTCATAATTTTAATGAGATATTGGATGCTGCAATAGCTTATCTGAGGAATGAACCTTTTGAACTGTTCCCGGATTTTCAGACGGGCGGATTTATCGATGTGACCCGTTATAATGACGGAGAGCGTGGCGGTTCTGTAAAAGTTCGGGCTAAAGTCGAGAAACGGGATAACCGGACTTTGGCAATTACCGAAATCCCTTACGGAAAAACGACGTCGACATTGATTGATTCTATCCTGAAAGCTTTGGAAAAGGGTAAAATAAAAATCCGCAAAGTAGATGATAATACGGCTCAGCATGCTGAAATATTGGTGCATTTGATCCCGGGTACTTCTTCTGATAAGGCTATCGACGCGCTATATGCGTTTACCGATTGTGAAGTAAGTATTTCTCCGAATTGTTGTGTGATTTGTGACAGTAAGCCTCATTTTTTGACGGTGAGCGATGTCCTTCGGCGCAGCGTCGATAATACGGTGCGGTTGCTGGGGGAAGAGTTGAGCATTCAAAAACACGAGTTGGAAGAGACTCTTCATTTTGCTTCGTTGGAAAAGATATTTATCGAAGAGCGGATTTATAAAGATAAAGCTTTTGAGGACAGTACCTCTATGGATATTGCCGTGGCGCATATCGATAAAAGAATAGAGCCTTTTAAACCTTCGTTTGTCAGAGAAGTAACTCGGGAAGATATTTTAAAGCTTATGGAGATAAAAATGGGACGTATCCTTAAATTTAACTCCGAGAAAGCTGAAGAGCAGATTGCTGCGATAAAGATGGATATCGAAGAGATAGAGAATCATTTGGCTCATATCGTAGATTATACGATTCGCTGGTATGAAGCATTGAAGAGTAAATATGGAAAGAATTATCCTCGGCGGACGGTAATCCGGAGTTTCGATACGATCGAAGCCACTAAGGTGGTCGAAGCAAATGAAAAATTGTATATCAACCGTGAGGAGGGTTTTATGGGAACCGGACTCAAGAAAGACGAGTTTATTTGTAATTGTTCGGATATAGATGATATAATTATCTTTTATAAAGACGGCAAGTATAAGGTCGTTCGGGTAAGCGAGAAAATGTTTATCGGAAAAAATGTGTTGTATATCAATGTATTCAAGAAAAACGATACCCGAACCATCTATAATGTCATATATCGTGACGGGAAAGACGGTCTTCATTATATCAAGCGTTTTGCCGTGACCGGTGTGACTCGTGACAAAGAGTATGATTTGACCCAAGGAAAACCGGGATCTCGGGTTGTTTGGTTTACTGCAAATCCGAATGGTGAAGCTGAAATATTGAAAATTACATTTAAACCCAAACCTCGACTTAAGTGTCTGTTCATCGATAAAGATTTTAGCGACATTGCGATCAAAGGGCGGCAGTCTATGGGGAATATCGTAACTAAAAATGAGATACATAAAATCTCCTTGAAAGAAAAAGGCGGTTCTACGTTAGGAGGACGGCAGGTTTGGTTCGATCGGGATATTTTGCGTCTTAATTATGATGGGCGGGGAGAGTATCTGGGTGAATTTCACGGGAACGACCAGATTCTTGTGATTATGAAGAACGGAGATTTTTGTACCACTTCTTTTGATGCGACTAACCATTATGAAGCGGATATTATGATTATAGAGAAGTATGATTCCGGTAAGACGTGGACTGCGGCTTTAAATGATGCAGATCAAGGATATCCTTATTTGAAACGATTCAAGTTAGAGCCGACTCAAAAGAAGCAAAATTTTTTGGGTGAGAACCCTAAATCATCTTTGATTTTACTTACTGATGAATCGTTTCCCCGCTTTGAAGTGGTGTTCGGAGGGAATGATGCATTCCGAGACCCGTTGATAATCGATGCGGAGGAGTTTATCGGCGTGAAAAGCTTTAAGGCAAAAGGTAAGCGTATATCTACCTATACGGTAGAGACAATCAATGAATTAGAACCTTTGCGTAAGGAGATTCCGCAGCCGGAAGTTCCGGAAGCCGAGTTACCGGATGATACGGATGCGGTTACAGGCTCTCAGAGTGAAGGAAACAGCGATATATTGGATGAAATTACCGGTCAAATGAAATTATTTTAAGAATGGGAATCCGGCAGTACCGAAACATGTTTATTTTAATGATGTTTTTCCTATTCGGGAAAAATATCATACAGGCTGTTGAAAGAGATAACGATTCGGTGAAAGTTGTTCGTCCGGTTGTCGCTTCAACTTATTTCTCTGTCGGAAATAATCAGGTTTACGACACTTATTTGTCGATCAATCGATATAGCGGTCTTGATGTGGGCATCGGGCACGAAAGAATGAGAGTAGCTCCTTTCGGTGCCGGGCGATTGGCTGCACGGCATCTTTTCGAAGTCGATTTTTCAACTACTCGGAATCGTCCCGGAAACGGCATGATGATTACCGGTATGTTTGATTATTCTTTCGGGTTGTATCGGATTTTCCGTTTGCCTTGTAAGTTAAAATTGTTGGGAGGTGGGGAGTTGAGTACAAATGTCGGCGGAATATATAATCTCAGAAATTCTAATAATCCGGCGGCGGCAAAGGCTTCGGTCAATGCAGGAGTTTCCGGTATGGCCGTTTATACGTGGCGTGTATCCGGTTATCCGATTACGCTCCGTTATTCAATGTCTTTACCTTTTATAGGAACATTTTTTTGTCCCGGGTACGGACAAACTTATTATGAGATGTTCAGTCTCGGGAATACGAAGGGTATTGTCCATTTCGGCTCTTTTCATAATCAGTTCGATATGAGTAATATGTTTACCGTCGATTTTCCGGTAGGAAGAAGTGCCGTGCGCATCGGGTATAAAAACCGGCTGCGATCTACACACCAGAATCATTTGGTTTATAAAATGTACACACATGTATTTACTGTCGGAATCGCAACGGAGTTTGTAACACGTAGTCAGCGTAGAAAAGTGATGTCGGCAGCTTCTTCGATTTCTGCATTTTATTGATATGGTATACTATGATAGTCAAAGGGCGGATACTTTTTAAATATATTCTCGAATGTCGGGATATGGCGGAATATTTTTCCTCTAATGTATTTTTGCGAGGTAAAGTTTGTAAAATGCTTAACCGGATTTTTATGGTTTGTTCGTTCGGGATGTTGTTTCTTTTTTCTTCTTGTATTCCCGAATCGGATTTTACAGATGATCCAGAAGGTAATTTTGAGGCTTTGTGGTCTATTATGGACGAAAGATATTGTTTTTTCGATTATAAAAATATAGACTGGAATGAAGTTCATCAACGTTATCGGTCGCGAATTGCACAGAATATGACAGATGAGGAGTTGTTCGGTGTATTGGCGGATATGCTGGCGGAGTTGCAAGACGGGCATGTGAACCTATCCTCTTCGTTCGATATGGCCCGGTATTGGAAATGGTTCGAAGACTATCCGGTAAACTTTAATGAAGAGATTGTCAATAAATATTATTTGCAGCAGCCCGATTATCAAATAGCCGGAGGTATGAAATATCGTATTTTAGCAAATACGAACATCGGATATATATATTATGCGAGTTTTTCTTCAGGAGTGGGAGAGAGTAATCTGGATCAGATATTCGCTGCATTTTCGTCTTGTGACGGGATTATTATCGATGTGAGAGACAATAGCGGAGGAATACTGACGACAGTAAATCGTATAGCCTCTCGTTTTATTACAGAAGATCGGATTTGCGGTTATATTCGGCATAAAACCGGTCCGGCTCATGATGCCTTCTCCGATTTTCATGAAATCAGGTTAGAAACAGCTCCTTCTGATCGGATACATTATCTGAAGCCCGTTGCCGTACTGACAAATCGCCGTTGTTATAGTGCAACGAATAATTTTGTATCGGTAATGAAAGAGTTGCCACAAGTAAAAATTATAGGAGATTATACCGGAGGTGGAAGCGGTCTTCCTGTATCTTCTGAATTGCCGAACGGCTGGTCGGTGCGTTTTTCCGCTTCTCCCATTTATAATGTTAATAAAGAACACACTGAATTTGGGATTGCTCCCGATATTTTTGTGAATATGGCAGATACTCCAGATCGGGATGCGATCATAGAACGTGCGAAGGAATGGATTATGTCTGGAGGTAAATGAGGAAAAAAAGCGAATAATGTTTGCAAATTCGTAAACTTCGATTACCTTTGCAGAGCAAAACGCGGATGTGGCGTAATTGGTAGCCGCGCTAGACTTAGGATCTAGTGGCGAAAGCCGTGGGGGTTCGAGTCCCTTCATCCGCACAAAGCCTGTAGAAAATATTCTGCAGGCTTTTGTTTTTTTAGTTAGTCCGGGCCGGCTAAGCTTTAAAAAGAAATTTTGGGTATTTAGCGTCTGTTTAAATTTTCCAATAAAAAATACTATCAGCTCATTTTACGTTTTTTTCCGATCTTTTTCCCCGTTTTCCCTCGTCAGATAGCCTGCTATCATCCTCCTAAAAACAGAAAAACATACTCGGAAGAAATTCTTAAAACCTGACCCGGGCAAAATTTAAACAGGCTTTTATTCCCTGAATATTTGTGCTCTATTAATCTCTCTTTCGGTGGTATGTTTTCCAATTTCTGTATACCTACATGCTTGTTCGCTTTTTATCGGATGAAAAACACTTTCGAAAAATCATTCTCAAAAAATACCTATGCAGAATTTGAACAGCTTCTAATATGGCAGAATAGCACAATATTAACCTAATGCATACAAATGTTTGTTAAGGTAGAGATAATTTCTATCTTTGTTGTAAAAAAGAGGAGATGTAGGTTTGCCTCGTCGCAATCTAAGCTATTTTTTTGCGGTTTTGATTGCGATCATGGAAAATATAGATAGTTGATCGTGTCGTTGAGTAAGTATGTTTATACTGATGCTGTTATTGGAAATAGGATCACATTCATATTTTTTTGAATGCTAAATCGGATTTTATGATAAATTCTAAATTTTCCTATTTATTGCGAAATGGGAAAAATCCCAAATTTGTGTATTATGGGGTTAATTATCTGAGGTTGATGATTCCTAAGTTCTTTTTTCGAATTCGGTTGAAAAAGGAACTGGAAAAATTAAATAAATCGACAGATAAAGACTATATTATGCAGCGTGTAAACTATTATAATCAACTTGATAGAGATTCCTTATCTTTATCTGCGGCTTATGATAGTTGGAGGGATGAACTTATACCCTTGAGGAGGCAGCCGATGTGTAAACAGAAGGTTTATTTTTTCGATACTTTCGAATATACTCGTTGGTTTCCTCAATCTTTGAAGTGGAAGTTATGCCCGGGTGACTTGGTTTCTGTCCCGAACATTCCGTCTATTGTTAAAAGCCGGCCTCTTGTAGCGGGTAACGAGAATTCGGTTATCATGAAATTGGATAAAGTTCGCCATTTTATTTTTATCAAAGACGAAAAAAGCTTTGTAGAAAAGAAAAATATGGTGGTTTTTCGTGGAAAAATCGGAGTACCCGGGACAAATGGGTTTAAAGAAAATCGTTATCGATTTCTTGAAAAATATTGGGGACACCCTATGTGCAATCTGGGGGAGATCAAAGGGCGGCATCCGAATAAGCAGTGGATAGTGGAAAAAATGACATTGCGACAACACCTTGATTATAAATTTATCTTGTCTTTGGAGGGGAATGATGTAGCAAGTAATTTGAAATGGGTGATGTCGTCTAATTCATTGGCCGTTATGCCTCGACCTACATGTGAGACATGGTTTATGGAAGGGAGACTCATCCCGAATTATCATTATGTAGAGATCAAGCCTGATTTTTCGGATTTGGAAGAGCGGCTTAATTACTATATTGCACATCCTCAAGAAGCAGAAGAGATCATTAGACATGCACATGAATATGTAGAGCAGTTTAAAGATCCGGAAAGAGAAAGACTTGTTTCTTTGTTTGTTTTGAAAAAATATTTTGAAGAAACCAATTTGGTGACATTTTGAAAATAATCAGAAAAATTTTGTTTAAGAGGGCTTTGGGACAGGCTCTGAGTATTTGGTTATAGAATAGGGGCGTTTTGTCTTTTATTTGTTTTTTTGTATCGTCGAATGAGGGGGCGTATAATGAAAACCCCTATTAAGATCCCTGCGAAAGCGCCCACCGTGTTTGCTAAAAAGTCGAACCAGTCGGCTGTTCGGTATTCAGTAAAGTATTTTTGGAATAGTTCCATCAGACCACCCCATAAAACGGCAAGTATCCATCCCGATAGCAGTATAGATCCGTCATAGCGTGAAAGCCAACTGGAACGATACACGTCGAAGCAAAAAACGGAAACTAATCCCATATACATTGTAAAATGAACTATTTTGTCTAAATTCTGTATGTTGGGTACATTATATGGAGAGGTAACATGAGAAAGAGAAAGATATAATATAGTGATACCTACCAGCATTGTAGGAATAAACCTCGATAAAAACTGTATTACTTTCATAATTGTTATATTGATTAAGTGTCTGTCTAAATTTTCCGATAAGGAAATATTGTCAGGTCATCTTCGTGTTTTTTTTGATCTGTTTTCCCGTTTTCACTTGTCAGATAGCTCGCTATCATTTGCGTAAGAACAGAAATTCCCGGAAAGAACTTTTTTAGCCTGAACCGATCAAAATTTAGACAAACTCTGATGTTGCAAAGATAGTATATTTTATATGGCGAATTTTGTTTTTTACGCACTTTAGCTTCTTTTTTGCTTCTTATTTATTCTGATTTGTTGCAAGAATTAATTTTTATGGGGTTAAATGTGATAAAAAGATATATAAATGTTATTTTTGTATTAATGTAATTTAAACTGGGAGTTTATGGCAAAACGAGCGACATTTGTTACAAAATTGGGTGTTATTGCTGCTACTGTGGGATCTTCTGTCGGATTGGGAAATATTTGGAGGTTTCCTTACGAAACCGGGCAAAACGGGGGTGCTGCATTTCTGTTGGTGTATATTCTTTGTGTATTGTTTTTAGGATTGCCTGTCATGCTTGCCGAGTTTGTCGTAGGACGTAGTGCCAAGGCAAATGTGAACCGTTCGTTCTTGACATTAGCTCCCGGAACACATTGGAATATCATCGGGTATATGGGGGTATTTGCTCCGGTGTTTATTATGGGTTTTTATTCTGTGATTGCCGGATGGACATTAGATTATGTTTATCAGGCGGCTACTTTCGGGATGAGTCAGAAAAGCCCCGAATATTTTGCTACTGCTTTTACCGAATTTACGGCATCGCCTATTCGTCCGTTATTTTGGATATTTCTATTTCTCGGGATGAATTATTTTATTGTTTCAAGAGGGGTCAGTGACGGGATAGAGCGTGCTTCTAATATTTTAATGCCATTACTTTTTGTAATATTGATAGCTTTTTGCGTACGGTCGCTCTTCTTGCCCGGAGCAAAGGAAGGGCTTTCTTTCTTGTTTCATCCGGATTTTTCGAAGATCGATTCAGGAGTAGTGTTACGGGCTATGGGGCAGGCATTTTTTTCATTGAGTTTAGGAATGGGCACGCTGATAACGTATGCTTCATATTTTTCCAATAAAACTTCGTTGCCTAAGACAGCGGTTACGGTAGCTTCTTTAGATACTTTTGTCGCTGTATTGGCCGGAGTCATTATTTTCCCGGCGGTGTTTTCTTTTGGAATAAGCCCTTCTCAAGGTCCGGAGTTGATTTTTATTACATTGCCGAATGTATTTCAACAAATACCGGGCGCTTATATCTGGTCTGTATTATTCTTTGTTCTCATTACGGTTGCAGCTCTGACCTCTACTATTTCGTTGTGTGAAGTTGCTATCGCTTTTTTGCATGAGGAATTTCATTTTACACGTCGTCGAGCATCGCAAATTCTCATTTTTATCTGTCTGGTGATGAGTACTCTTTGTTCATTGTCATTCGGCCCGTTGAGCGATTTTTATATTTTAGGTTTTTCCATATTTAATTTTTGTGACTTTTTAGCTTCGAATATATTGTTGCCTGCAGGAGGAATGCTTATCTCTATATTTGTCGGATGGAAACTCGACCGGCAATTTATAAAAGAAGAATTAAGTAATCACGGGGTTTCTCGTGTATGGTATTTTGGTATATTGATGTTTTGTATGCGCTTTGTCGCACCCGTAGCTATATTTTTGATTTTTTTATCCGGACTTGGATTATTTTAGATGAAGGAATCTGAAAAATATCGTTTTTGGAATTTCAGTCGAGGAGAACGTTTTGCCGTAATCTTATTATTATGCAGCATTGCGATACTTCTTGTCGTGCGTTTTTATGGTACAACAAGACAGGTTGAGCCGGAGACTTCCGATTTCGAGCAGTTCGAAACCGAAATATCGGACTTTAAGAAGCAAATTTCAATCAAGAAAGATACTATTCGGCATAAGAAAAATTCTGTTAAAAAGAAAGTAACTCCTATATATCGTCCTCAAGAGCAATCGTTCGCTCCGGTCGAACGGGAATCTTTAGAGAATACCGTGCAAAATCAGAATTCCGGAAATTGAGTAGTGGAGTTCTGTGCTTACGTAAATAAGCAAATAGTTAGAATTTCGAATTATGAAGAAAGCCTATTTTGTAATTTGTACGAAAATATACATTGTCTCGGATAGACTTTTTAAATAAAAAGGTCTATCTTCGTTCATTATAAATAAAAAGATCGTTTATGAATGTTGTTTGCAACAAACCTTCATTTACTATAAACCTGAACGGAGATGTGGTAGCTCTGACTCCGCCTTTGGTAATGGGGATATTAAATGTTACTCCCGATTCGTTTTATGCTGGAAGTCGTTGTAATACCGAAACTGCTGTAATATCTCGTGCGAGAGAGATTGTCGAACAGGGTGGTGCGATTATCGATATAGGGGCTTACTCTTCTCGACCTCAGGCAGAGGATGTCCCGGAAGAAGAAGAGATGAACCGTTTATCACGAGCTCTTTCGCTGATTCGGTCGGTATATCCGGATGTTTATATTTCTGTAGATACCTTTCGTGCAGAGGTAGCCCGTCGTTGTGTAGAGGAATTCGGAGTGACGATGATTAATGATATATCGGGAGGAGAACTGGATGATAAGATGTTTGAAACTGTTGCTTCTCTCGGAGTACCGTATATATTGATGCACATGCGCGGAACTCCCCGAACCATGCAGGAATATACGAATTATGGTGACATCATTGCCGATTTGTTGATGTATTTTTCTGAAAAGACGGATAAACTCCGGTTGATGGGTGTGAATGATATTATTATAGACCCCGGTTTCGGATTTAGTAAAACGTTAGATGATAACTATTTATTGATGAATGGATTGTCTGAGTTCCAAGTGTTGGGATTCCCTGTCTTGGCAGGAATATCTCGAAAATCCATGATCTATAAATTGTTGGGAACATCTCCGGAAGAGAGCCTGAACGGTACGACTGTACTGAATACTCTTGCTTTGTTGGGAGGTGCGGATATATTACGTGTACATGATGTCAAAGAAGCTGTGGAAACAGTGAAGATCGTTACGAAAACTTTAACAACAAGATAGTTTATGTTTGTTCATTTCGGAATAAAAGATGCTTTAGATATTTTGCTTGTCGGCTTGTTGCTCTATAATATCTACAAGATGATGAAAGATTCCGGCACGATCAATATTTTTGCCGGTGTTATGGCCTTTATCGGAGTTTGGGTCGTTGTTACTCGGATTTTGGATATGCGTTTGCTCGGGGCGATAATGGATAAGCTGGTAAGTGTCGGGGTCTTGATTTTAGTTATTTTGTTTCAAGATGAAATCCGTCGTTTTCTTGTCGAATTGGGATCTCATAAACGATGGCGGTTCTTTTTCAGATTATTCCTCCCCGATAAAGAAAAAAATACAGATCAGCAATCTTATATCATGCCTTTAGTGTATGCGTGTATGAATATGTCCAAGACCAAAACCGGTGCTCTTATCGTAATACAGAAAGATATGGCGCTTACAGCTTATGAGCAGACGGGAGATATTATAAATGCCGATGTCAATTCGCGTCTTATAGAAAATATTTTCTTTAAGAATAGTCCTTTGCATGACGGAGCTATGATTATTGCGGATAATCGTATTGTGGCGGGGGCCCGCCATATTTCCGGGTCTTCTAATATACAATTAC
>OBWB01000139.1_pt1 | contig 63963 bp, 58 predicted proteins | sample 1476261 | NCBI WGS metagenome assembly OBWB01 (sample SAMEA2580038, study PRJEB22360) | human gut metagenome | biome: human gut; feature: human-associated habitat; material: faeces | place: Denmark | collected 2008/2010 | reverse complement strand
CAGCTTTACCTGATTTCGCAATCACATTAGACCGCAAAGCACGATCCATACCGGCTATACCAATTGCAGAAAGCAATCCTCCGATCGTCGTAGGGATAAGACAGACAAACAGTGCGATAAGTGATCCGACTGCAATTGTAGCACCGCTATAATCTGCAAACGGTTTTAAGGTTACACAAACAATCACAAAAACAAGAGTAAATCCTGCCAACAATATAGTCAAAGCTATTTCATTCGGTGTTTTTTTACGAGAAGCCCCCTCAACAAGGGCAATCATCTTATCCAAAAAACTTTCACCGGGACGACTCGTCACCAAAACTTTTATAACATCGGAAAGGACCTTAGTACCGCCTGTTACAGAACTCTTATCTCCTCCGGCTTCACGAATGACTGGGGCACTTTCTCCAGTTATTGCACTCTCATCGATAGAAGCCAAACCTTCGATAATTTCCCCGTCTGCCGGAATAACATCTCCGGCTTCGCACAAAAAGATATCTCCTTTTTTCAATTCAGAACTCGGTACGACTTTAATTTTATCTCCAGACAACCTCTTTGCCGGAGTTTCCTCTCTTGTCTTTCTCAAACTATCGGCCTGAGCTTTCCCTCTTGCTTCGGCTATCGCTTCTGCAAAATTGGCAAACAGTAAAGTCACAAACAAGATTATAAATAAAGTCATGTTATACCCAAATGAACCCTGAGTAGGATCAACCAACGAATAGAACGTTATAGGCAACATTAATAGCGTAACGACTTCGACAGTGAACATGATCGGATTTTTAATCATCATGCGCGGATCGAGTTTTACGAACGATTGTTTTATACTTGCTAAAACCTGCTCTTTCTGAAAGAGCGAAGTTGAAATATTCTTTTTCATCTCAGACTCTTAATTAAATATATAAACTTAAATGTTCGGCAATAGTACTTAATGCGTGAACCGGGAAGAAAGACAGTGCTGCAACGATAAAGATAACGGCAAATGTCATAGCGCCGAATGTTGCAGTATCGGTTTTTAACGTTCCGGCACTTTCCGGAATATATTTCTTTTCAGCAAGCAATCCGGCAATTGCAACCTGTCCGACTATCGGAATAAAACGAGAAAGAATCAATACGATACCACAGGTATAGTTCCAGAACATCGTGTTATCTCCTAATCCTTCGAATCCTGAACCGTTATTGGCTGCACAAGAAGTATATTCGTACAACATTTCACTCAACCCATGGAAAGACGGGTTATTCAACCAACCTCCTTCCGATTCTACAAAAGCCGGATTATGAACATATAAATAAGATGCTAAAGCTGTTCCTACCAGAATAACGAACGGATGAAGTAAAGCCACGATCGTTGCGATTTTCATTTCTTTGGCTTCGACTTTCTTTCCTAAAAATTCAGGAGTACGCCCTACCATAAGACCACTGATGAAGACTGCAATGATAATAAATACATAATAGTTCATAAAACCGACGCCGACTCCACCGAACCAAGTGTTGATCTGCATATTCAACATCTCGATCAATCCGCTCAACGGCATCGTACTGTCATGCATACCGTTTACCGAACCATTCGATGTTACAGTTGTGGTAACGCTCCAGAATGCTGTTCCGGCAGCACCCAAACGAACTTCCTTACCTTCCATAGCGCCATTTTCCTGGGCTATTCCCATGTTATCGATTGCAGGATTCCCATTCATTTCGTAATAGGTATTAATACCTACCCCGACAATATAAGCAAAGAACATTACGGCAAAAATACTTGCTCCGAACTTTTTCCGTTTCAGATAAAATCCTAAAGCCCATATCATAGCCATCGGAATAATCAATATCGAACAACATTCGAAAATATTGGTCAAGAATGTCGGGTTTTCCAACGGATGAGAGGAATTCACTCCGAAATATCCACCTCCATTAGTACCCAATTGCTTAATAGGAACAATTGCTGCGGCAGGTCCTTGCGAAACCATTTGTGTTCCGCCTTCTAATGTATTTACCTCCATTTTTCCGTCAAATCCCATCGGTGTTCCTTCAAGAATCAAAACAAAACCGACAAGTAAGGAAAGAGGTAATAAAATACGTGTACAACTACGTACCAAGAAATACCAGAAGTTCCCGATTGTTTTTGTCGTTTTTGCTGCCATCGCTTTCATTATTCCTGCCATTGCCGCCATACCGGTTGCCGCAGTTATAAATTGGAAAAGCATAATGACAAACAATTGTGTGAAATAAGTCAAACCGCTCTCTCCGCTATAATGCTGAAGATTACAATTTACCATGAAACTGATACATGTATTGAATGCCTGATCAGCCGTCTGGTTAGCATTCCCGTCCGGATTTACCGGCAGCCACTGCTGGGTACACAACAATATCATTCCCCAGAAAAACCAAACTAAATTTAAAACCAATAATGCTTTCAGGAATTGTTTCCAGTTCATTTCTTCTTTCGGATCAACCCCTACCAGCTTATAAATAAAATTTTCTACAGGAGTAAAGAAATCCCAACGACTTTTTTCTCCTTTATATACTTTTGCAATATGTTTCCCCAGCGGATAACTAAATACCAGCAAAATCACAATTTGCAAAACAGATCCTAATATTTCCGTATTCATTTCTATTAACTGTTACGAATTTTAAAACTTTTCGGGATTGACAAGCACATACATCAAATACCCGAACAAAACCAAACTAATAATAAATAAAATTGTGTACATAAAAACTCCTTTCTTTTCAGATTTTCTCAAACCAATCTATACACTTTAAAAAGAGCCAAAAACATGCAGCTCCACTTAAACACATAATAATAAATGATAGCACTTCATTCATATTGTCATTCTTTTTAATTAAACATGCCAGCTTTATAGCGAATGATGTGCCAAAATGGGAAGCAAAATACTACTATACTAAAAATGAACACTTTATATAATTAGGCTATTATAATAAACGGGGTGCAGCCTTTTCAAAATGAAAAGGCTGCACCCCGTTTTGAAAAATGTAATTTCACTCTATAACCCGTACTCTTCTATCTTGCGATAAAGGGTAGTCAACCCGATTTTAAGTAATCGAGCCGCTTCGGTTTTATTTCCTTTAGTATATTCGAGAACACGAATAATATGTAGCTTTTCTATTGACGCCAACTCAAAATCAGAACATGAACTACTTCCGATACTCTTGTTTTCACTTATCTGTTGAATATCAATAGGAAGGTCTGTCGATGTCAGAATCTCTCCATTACAAACAATCATACTACGTTCTATTACATTCCTTAATTCCCGTACATTTCCCTTCCATGTGTACCGACACAACACCTCATAAAAAGAAGAGTCGATCTTCGGAATCGACATACGTAGTTTCTCAGCGAATGATCGTATAAAACTATCTGCCAATAAAGGAATATCTTCGGGATGTTCTCTTAATGCAGGTAACTGTATCCGAAAAACCGACAGCCTGTAAAAGAGATCTTCCCTAAAACTTCCGTTTTCGATTTCTTGTACCAAATCCCTGTTGGTTGCAGCGATGACCCGGACGTTTACTTTCGTCGGCTTCGTTTCCCCAATCTTTATATATTCTCCTGATTCTAAAATACGAAGTAATTTTGCCTGAAGATCATATGCCATCTCTCCGATCTCATCTAAAAAGATAGTACCATTATCAGCCTCTTCAAATAAACCTTTTTTATCCTTTAATGCACCGGTAAAAGCTCCAGCTTTATACCCGAACATTTCACTTTCCAATAATTCTTTACTAAAAGCGGAACAATTGACTGCAACAAAAGACTTCTTATTTCTCAAGCTATTTTTATGTATTGCTTGAGCAAACACTTCTTTTCCCGTTCCGGTCTCTCCGGTCAACAATACCGGAACATCGGTCATACTTACTCTCTTGGCCAAAGATACCGCATCTGAAAGCAAACGGGAACTTCCGATAATAGAGTCAAACGAATATTGTCTCTCATCCATTCGGTCTTCTTTATTTACCGACTTATTTTTAGCGGCTTTTTCCGAAGCTTGACTCAATAAAGGTATAATCCGGTTATTATCATCCCCTTTGGTTATATAATCGAATGCACCGTTTTTAATCGCCTGTACACCATCAGAAATATTACCATGTGCCGTCAACAATATCACCTCCGACATAGGAAACTCTTTTTTCAGACGGACAACAAAGTCTACGCCATTCCCATCAGGAAGAAAAACATCACACAACACGACGTCCGGGACAGCTCTTTTCATTTCGGATAAAGCTGTTTTGCAGTCGGCAGCCTGATAAATTTCATAACCTTCTAATTCGAGCATTCTTGCCAATAGCTTCCGTATCTGGTCTTCATCATCGACAATCAATATCTTACCCATCTTTTTTATAAAATTATCTTATAGCCTATTTAAGTTTTACGATAAAGCAAATTTTATCAAGTCTTTTCTCTGCTTGTTCTTTCGTTTTCATTCGTCAGATAGCCATCACTTCATGTAAAAATAAAAAAACATCCTCGAAAGAGACCCTCAAATCTGACCCGAGCAAAATTTAGACAAGCTCTTATCGGCAAATATATATTTTATTTATCTTACTCCCAAATAATCACTTTTATTAGAAAAACCCGACAATTCTTCCTGTTTAAACAAGCCACAAAAAAAACGCTCCGAAAACGGAGCGTTTTTCTGTATATGCTGTAAATATTATTCAGCACTTTCTGCAGGAGCAGCTTCAGCAGCAGGAGTCTCTTCGACCGGAGCTTCTTCGGTCGCAGCCGCAGCAGCCTCTGCCTCAGCAGCAGCCTTTTCAGCTTTTTTCTTAGCGACAACCTCAGCAATAGCCTTATTAACTTCTTTTTCTGCTTCAAGGCGTTTCTTTGCATCAGCCTGTTTAGCATCGGCAAGCTTAGCCTTTATAGCTTCAACAGCATTTTGTTTGTTTTTCAACCAGGCTTGGAAACGGGTTTCAGCTTCTTCTAAAGAGAATGCACCTTTTTTGACACCGCCTAACAAGTGTTTTTTCATCAACACGCCTTGTGCAGACAAGATATTACGAGTTGTATCGGTGGGTTGAGCACCGGTTTGAAGCCAATACAAAGCTCTTTCGAAATCCAAATTTATTGTAGCAGGATTAGTGTTCGGATTATAAGAACCTATCCTTTCAATAAACTTACCATCACGTGGTGCCCTGCTATCGGCGATTACAATGTGATAGAACGGATAACCTTTACGACCGTGTCTCTGTAATCTAATTTTAGTTGCCATTTGAAATTTTTTAAATTGTTATTACTTGCATTAGCGGCGCAAAGGTACGTTAAATGTTTCAATATACAAAATATTTACTTTAAGAAACTTCCTTAATCCATAAAATTTACCTATTCTGAAAACAAATATACCTTTATTATATAAGAGTCGGTCGTACAAATGTACGACCGACTCTAAGCCTTCCAAATTTTTATTAGACTTTCTAAAAAACTTATGATCAATTTTACTCAGAAAGGCTCTAAAATCCCAAACAAAATTTAAAGTTCATCATCATACAGGAATACAAAAATGACATAAAATTGCAATGAAATTGTAGTAAAAAAGATAAAAATATATGCTATCTTTGTAAAATAAATGAACAGACTACGGGAAATAGTCTCTTGTCCAAATAAACCTTCGTTTAATTGGACAGTCTAAATAAAAGTTGTATATGGTAAATACAGAACTTTATCTTATTCATGCATAGATAATTGTTCTGAACAATTGAAGAATGTGTTTTAGATTTTAAAGGGATGATAAAAACGAACGATTGTTTGGATAGGATGAAAAAAATCAAAATACCTGTTCCTTTTGTTTCTCTTCCCCTTTTTTATTTAAACCCATTAAAATTTAAAAGTATTTTTATTTACTAACCAAAATAAAACGATTATGAAAAAAATCTACTCTTTATTTGCACTGATTACACTAGTGCTTGTGGGATTTACTCAAGTAGGGTATGCCCAAGGGAAAGAAACTTTCGAAACCATTACTAAAGAAAACACGAGTTATGCTGATGGTGAATTCACAGGAGATAATAATGTTATCTGGACTTATACTGGAGCATCTTTCCAAAAAAAAATCAATGAAAGCATGGCTATCATTTTGCGAAACAGATATGATGATGGGACATTAACATCTTCTAAAATACCTGGAGGGTGTAAATCTATTTCTTTTGATTATGCGTTTCCTTTTAGTGAAAGTGGAGGAGCATCTTACAGTATTTACATAAATGAAACTAAAGTGGGGACTTTAGATATAGAAACATATAATTCTGAACCACTTAAATTTTCCATAGACAATATTAATATTTCAGGAGACATTGTTATTAAAATTACGGCAGATAAAAAACTATCAAGTAACAAAAACCGAATCGCTATAGATAATATCGAATGGACAGGATTTACAGCAGATCCTTCTCAACCCATAATCACTGTTACAAGCGGATTAAATATCAATTTTGGGACTATTGAAACCGGAACTACGTCAGAAGCTCAGACCATAACTATAGAAGGTACTAAACTTACAGATGCTATTACTGCAACATTATCCGACAAAACAAATTTTTCTTGTACAGGAGATTTGACAAATGAAGGCGGTAATTTATCAGTCACCTATACACCTTCTGAATTAGGAGAGCACACCGCAACTATTACTTTAAGTAGCATTGGTGCTGAGGATGTTATAATCAATTTAAAAGGAGAGTGTAAAAAATTAACTGCTGCAACAATTGAAGAACTCAGAACATTCGATGCAGATAATACTACCGAATATTCTCTATCTGGTAATGCGGTTGTTACGTTAGCTGCCAGTGATGATAAAAATGGAATCAATGATTACTACTTGCGCCACGTTAAATATATTCAAGATGCAACAGGTGCAATCTTAATTGATGACGCAAATCAGACAATAACAGGTAATTATACTGCAGGAGATCAAATATCTGGATTAAAAGGGACACTACAACTATACAATGGTATGTTACAACTTATACCAAGTGCCGATGCAACAAAGGGAACTTCTGGAAATACTGTAAACCCAATTGAAAGAACCCTCGAAACAATTTCTGCTGCTGATCAAGGTAAATTGATTAAATTAAAAAATGTAACTATTCAAGATGTAGATGGTGGTAATGGAAAAATTGCATTCGGCGGAGAGTCCGGGAAAAGTGGTGTAACTTACAATTTTGCAGAAGGCACTCAAGCAGTACTTCGTATCCAATATCCAGATCTCGCTATCATCGGGACTGAAATTCCCGCTACTGCTCAAAACATCACAGGGGTTGTTTTAGTATACAATAGCGATATTCAAATCGTACCTATTAGTATTATAGATGCTGAGCTTGACGGAGTAAAAGCCGCTACAACAGATGACAATATAACTATTTACAGCTCGAATGGTAAAATTTATGTCAATGCCATTGGCGGTGAAAAAATCGAACTATTCAACATTACCGGTCAAAAGGTTGCCGAAAAAGTCGCTGTTTCCGGAATAAATGTTCTTGATGCAGTTTATGATATCACGCTTGTAAAAGTAGGTTCTAAAGTAGTTAAAGTTGTCAAATAATGAGTCAATTTATATTTTCGAAAAAAGCGTGGCTTTTCCACGCTTTTTTCATTTTCAGTTTCAGTATCATCGCTCAAACCCCTGTATGGACAGAAAATTTTGAATATCCTATAGGTGATGAAATAGGTAAACATGGCTGGTTGTTCGAAAACGATAATCCATATCTGAAAGTTTGTCCGGGACTGACATTCGAAGGATATGCCGGATCAGGTATCGGAAACGGACTACAGATAGAAGAGGAAAATAAAAATGCCGCCCGGCATACATTCCCGCAAATATCGGAAGGGTGTGTCTATGTGTCTTTTCTCGTTCAGTTCAACAGCAATCTTAAAAGCCAGTATTTTTTCACTTTATGGGACGGAAATATGCCGAGTTGGGCTGGCGGGACAGATACCAAATTTGCCTTTAACGGACGAATATACGGTGAGAAGAATTCTGATTTCGATTCAAGGTTAAATATAGGCTTATCTTTTTATGATAATCAAAAAGCGGTCTACACGACCGATAAACCCGTTGTAATCGGAGAAACTTATCTCCTCGTAATCAAATATGAAATAGTACCCGGAGATAATAATGATAAAGTTTCTTTATATCTTTTAGATCGCATACAGGATCAAGAACCAGAGCAACCTTTATTAGGGCCGTTATCCGATAATGCTTCTAAAGGAGATATATACCCTGCCGGACTGATGTTCCGTGCAAGCCATACCGGGCAGGATATTATTGTCGATGGGATACGAGTTGGTACTACATGGGAAAGTATCATATCTTCCTCCTCATCGGGGATATCAAAAGAATCAATAAACAATAGACTGAAAATCAAGAAAGATTCTCAAAATATCTTCATAACTTTACCCAAAGAAGAACAGATAAACATATATGGAATAAACGGAAAACTTCTTTTCTCGGTCAAAGGGAATACCGGAATCAACCGTATTCCGATTCTTAATAAAGGGTTATATTTCGTTACAGCAGGAAAAGAAAAAGGAAAAGTGCTTTTTTAAATACTTCAAGAGATAGTCGTCTAAATTTTCTATCAGGAAAAGAAAATATTACGACAATCGACAAAATCTACCATTAGAAAATTTACTACAATAAACACCCCAACCTCTTCTTCCGAGAAAGGATTGGGGTGTATTCATATATTTTTCCGGAGAGATAGCGAACTATCTGATAAGTAGCAAACCGGAAAAAAACACAAAAATATCTTGATAATATTTTCTTATCGAAAAATCTAATCAGGCTCTTTTCTAATTATTATTATACCAGTCGATCATTTTTTGTACACCTTCTTCAATATCGATTTTATGATGCCATCCTAATGCATTTAATTTCGAAACATCAGTCAGTTTCTTCATCGTCCCGTCCGGCTTATCGGCATTGAAATACAAATCGCCTTCAAATCCTGCAGTTTTTTTTATCAAACGGGCAACATCTCCAATACTGATTTCTTTTCCGGTACCGATGTTGATATGGCAATTTCGGATTTCTTTCGTATTTTTAGGCTTAAGATCCTCAAAGTCGATATTTTCCATTACGAAAACACAGGCATCCGCCATTTCTTCACTCCACAAGAATTCACGCATCGGGCTTCCTGTTCCCCATATTTCGACCTGAACATTACCTTTTTCTGTCTTACGCACTCCATATTTATTCAATATGGCAAGGATATCCTTTTCTGAAGATTCTCCATTGACCGACTCTACCGGACGTTTATTGAGATCGGAACGTATAGCCGACCAATTTCCGGTCTCGAGATAACGTCCCAAACAAATTTTACGAATCAAAGCAGGAAGAACATGGGAGCGTTCTAAATCGAAATTGTCATTAGGCCCGTATAAATTCGTAGGCATGACCGCAATATAATTAGTACCGTACTGAAGATTGAAACTTTCGCACATCTTTAATCCGGCAATCTTGGCTATTGCATAAGGCTCATTCGTATATTCCAGTGGAGAAGTAAGCAATACGTTCTCATCCATAGGCTGTCGGGCATCCCGAGGATAGATACAAGTACTTCCCAAAAAAAGCAGTTTTTTTACTCCGGTACGATACGAATTATAAATTACATTATTCTGTATTTGCAAATTACGATAAATAAAATCTGCTCGGTACAGACTATTTGCGATAATGCCACCGACAAAAGCCGCTGAAAGGAAAACATACTCGGGTTTTTCTTCATCAAAAAAACGGGTTACGGCAAGTTGGTCGCAAAGGTCCAATTCTTTATGGGTACGGAGTACAAAATTTTTATATCCTTTTTCTTGCAAATTTTTCAATATAGCAGATCCCACCAATCCACGGTGACCGGCTACAAATATTTTGGCATTCTTTTCCATCAATGTTTATTTTTGATCATCCGGGCAACTTTTTCCATATCATGTTTTACCATAATCTTCACTAATTCGGGAAATGGTGTCTGAGTAGGATTCCATCCCAATAAAGTTTTGGCCTTAGTAGGATCGCCTAACAACTGCTCGACTTCTGCAGGACGAAAATATTTGGGATCGACCTCGACCAATATCCGTCCGGTCTCCTCATCTATTCCCTTTTCTTCGACTCCTGTCCCTTCCCAACGAATCTTAATGCCGACTTCAGCAAAAGCAAGCGTACAAAATTCACGAACAGTATGCATCTCTCCTGTCGCTATCACAAAGTCTTCGGGTGTTTCATGTTGAAGAATCATCCACATACACTGTACATAATCCTTGGCATATCCCCAATCCCGACGGGCATCGAGATTTCCCATATAAAGTTTGTCTTGTACTCCTTGTTTGATACGGGCTACTGCCAAGGATATTTTACGGGTAACGAAAGTCTCTCCGCGACGTTCGCTTTCGTGATTGAATAAAATACCGTTCACGGCAAACATACCATAACTTTCTCTATAATTCTTGGTAATCCAAAACCCGTATTGTTTCGCTACACCGTACGGAGAACGGGGATAGAACGGTGTTGTTTCTTTCTGCGGGACTTCTTGAACCAATCCGAATAACTCCGAAGTGGACGCCTGATATATTTTGGTCTTTTTTTCGAGATGAAGAATACGAACGGCTTCTAACATACGAAGCGTACCGATCGCATCGGCATCGGCCGTATATTCGGGGACATCGAAACTTACTTTTACGTGACTTTGTGCTGCCAGATTATAAATTTCATCAGGTTGCACTTCTTGTATAATGCGAATTAAAGAACTTGAATCGGTCAAATCTCCATAATGCAAATTAATGGTTCTTTGCTGTTTCATATCGCGCACCCATTCATCAAAATAAAGATGTTCTATGCGTCCGGTATTGAATGACGAAGATCTACGCAGGATGCCATGAACTTCATATCCTTTTTGCAATAAAAACTCAGCAAGGAACGAACCGTCCTGCCCGGTAATTCCCGTAATCAAAGCGACTTTAGTATTCATTTCTAAGCTAAAAATTAATTATTAATCCCTCAAATTTCCATACTCGAACTTTCGTTGCAAATATAAGAAATCTATACACATCAAAAGCAAAATTTTTTATCTGCGAATACGAATCTGCAAAGCATGTTCCACAGGTTTTTCGCTGATAAAGGTCAAATATCCTCCACCGCCTGCACCACTTAATTTCCAACCTAATACAGAATCCCGATATTCTTCTATCTGAGCCAAGATATCATCATTCACCATATTGGGGAACATTGCTATTTGGGCATCGAAACTAGCCTTTACTTGCACACCGAAATTTTGCAAGTCTTTATTAAGGATTGCATCCCAACAACAACGGGCAGCATCACTCAACGCTTTTGCCGAAACCGCATCGATATGCGTATCGGCAAGAACATTATAAGACTGACCTCTCGGATATAGAGGTACTAACCAAATATATTTTTCAAGCCATTCCAAAATATCCGAATCAAGATTGCTTTCTATCGACTCCGGCCAATAGTCTCCGTTATATTCATATTTATTCAATCCCGGCATAACAATTCCCAAAGCATCTTGAGAACCGCTTACATAAGGAGTTCCGGGCGGATTTTCATAGCAAAACAGAGTTTTGGCTAATTTTTCCTTATCTCCTTCGGGTATATCGGTCTGCCATAACTCTATCGCCTTTTTACGCGAACTTGTGGACATCCCGCTACGATCATTAAATTCATAATCCGGTTCTATACAAATGGTCAATACCGGACCCGGATAATATTTACTGACATAAGGCTGATCGAGCCATCCTCCGGCCAAATCGATCCGGTAGGGAATGCGGCATTCTTTTCGCAACATCGTTGTCGAACGTACAGGCAAAGTTCCATGAGGAATTCTTTTACTCACAATATATTCGATACCCAATTCTTTACAAAGTTGCGCTTTCAAAGGGGTATTGCCGTCGGTATTTACAAAAAATATATCAGGTTTGAGTTTTCTCAATTCTTTTTCAAAATCCAACAGTCCGCTTCCGCTATTGATCCACGCATCTTTAACTACACGAAGAGCCTTTACCATATAAAGACGCTCAGCATCGGTATTGACCGTTTTCCGGGCTTTCAATTCAAATATCGTCTTATCCGAACCTATGCCTACATACAAATCGCCATACCGGGCAGCTTCTTCAAAGAAAGCGACGTGTCCGCTATGCAGCATATCATAACAGCCTGATACAAAAACCTTTTTATTTCCCATACCGGAAATTATTTTGAGAATTCTTTAATTCTCTGTTCATCTTGAAGTTTACAAATCAGAAGCGTCCCGTTTTTTTCCGCGACAATATATCCGTCTAATCCTTGAATAACAACCCTCTTATTCTTAGGGACATGCACTATACAATTTTGAGACTCTATCAACTTCACATTTTCTCCGACACATGCATTATGATGATTATCATGGGGCAAACGGGTATGAAGAGATCCCCATGTGCCCAAGTCTGACCAACCGAATGATGCCGGGAAGACATAAATTCCGGACGCTTTTTCCATGACGGCATAATCAATAGAGATACTTTCACAAGTCGGGAAAAGTTCATCAACCCTTTCTTGCTCATCATCTCTGTAAAAACAAGGTGTCAACAGATCGAAAACAGAAGCCATAGCCGGGCAATAGGTCCGAAAGGCTTGTTCAAGTGTATGTGCATTCCATATAAAAATTCCGGCATTCCAAAAATAATTACCGGCCGATAAATATTCTTTTGCAACAGAAAGAGTCGGTTTTTCCTTAAATGCCTTTACAGGTTTTATCTCGCTACCGTCCTCTATTTCTGCCGCAATATATCCATATCCGGTTTCGGGACGGGTAGGCTTCATTCCTAATGTAAGTATAGATTCCGATTTTGATGTAAAATCAAGCGATTTTACAATAACTCTACGAAATTCTTCAACATCGGTTACCACATGGTCCGAAGATGTTACTACTATATTAGCATCGGGATAACGTCGTTTAATTTTCCAACCGGCATAAGCAATACAGGGTGCGGTATTGCGCATACATGGTTCTAACAATATATTGGAACGAGGAATATCCGGAAGTTGTTCTTCTACTAACGATTTATATCGGGCAGAGGTAACTACCCAAAAATTGGACATGGGAACAAGCCCGCTGAAACGGTCAACAGTAAGCTGTAACAATGTGCGCCCGCATCCTAACACATCAATAAACTGCTTGGGATGTTCGGGTGTACTCATCGGCCAGAAACGACTGCCTACTCCTCCGGCCATTATTACCACATGATTATTTTGCATTATACACTTATCTCAAAATATTCAAAGATATAAATAAAAGTTTAAGAGCCTGTCTAAATTTTTCAACAAAAAATATTATCAGATCATTTTTATGTTTTCTTCCGGTTTGCTTTCCCGTTTTCTCTCGTCAAATAGCCCAACTATATCATCCCCGTAAATTCTTAAAAATTTTCTTACCGGACTTCACGCTTTACTAATTTACGTTCTTTATCGACTATAAAACGCTGCAAGCCATATACCAAGCACAATCCTAAAAATATATCGAACAGAAACATTACAGTTTCCCCGAGAATCTTAACTAAAAACCAATTGAGAATTATAAACATAGAGGATGCTATTACCAGCGTTAACATCGCCTGCCGATGGGACATTCCTAATGCCAATAATTTATGATGAATATGATTTTTATCCGGAAGAAAAGGTGATTTACCATGTTTTATCCGGACAATAAACACTCTGAAAACATCGAAAATAGGAATAAACAGTGTCGAAAACGCAACAATCGGAGCACCTACTACTCCGAATTCGGGTGTAGCGTTAAGCTGACAGAATCGTATGGCAAGAAATGCAAGACAGTAACCTAAAATCAGAGATCCGGTATCTCCCATAAATAACTTCATCCTTTTGCCAAAAACGTTATACAAGAAAAATATCATAACCGATCCTAATAGTGAAAATGCCAACATAGCATAGGCATACAATCCCGCAGAAAGAAACCAAAATCCATATACCGCAAGAGCTACACTACTCAATCCGGACGCTAAACCATCGATACCGTCGATCAAATTGATCGCATTTATAATTAAAACCGTTATAAATATCGTCAACACATAAGATACCGCCACAGGTAACTCATATATCCCGAATATTCCGTGTAAATTGTCTATATGAATATCTCCGAAAAGAAAAAAGATCGCAGCAAGAATCTGCGCCACAAATTTTTTACGAAAAGAAACACCTCGAAGGTCATCCAAAACACCGATACCGTAGATAGTTGTCAGACCACATATCAAAAACAGCATTTCGAGCAATAACGACTCCCTCAACTCCGTTGCGACACCGACTCCATTCAGCTCACGAAGCCCTAATACAAAAGCATACGAAAACATCATACAAGGTAAAAATATTATTCCACCTAAACGGGGAACTGCCCTCGTATGTGAACTCCGGCTATTCGGCACATCAAATAACCTTCTCTTTACCGAAACGAACACAAGTCTCGGTATTACCAAAAATGAAAGATAGGCAGACAACACCAAAGCCAACAATGAAAAAAGTTGTAACATACTATCAAATTTTTTTCACACACCTATTAATAATATTAAGAGTTTATCCCTATTTTTTGGTAAACAATTTTCACAGATAATAGTTTTGAGCGTGCTTCTCAAGAAATTATCTTTTCACATTATGAACTCAGGAAAAAAATACATCCTCATGTCTTTCCTAAGTACCTGTGTTCTCCTTAATCTCCTATAAAAAATAGAATAAACTCAAAAAAATGCTCCAAAATCATATATCACCTCACACCGTCGGCAAATATAAGAAAATATTTAATTTGTATTTCACAAATCTTAAAAAAATATTTTTTTAAAATATTCTTATGGACTGTTTTAAATTTTGTCCGGATCAACTCTGAAAATTTCTTTTACGAATGTTCTATTGCTTTTATAAAGCTAAAACTAACCCGAATAAAATTTAAACGACTTCTAAATATGTGCAATTTATGAATGTCAGTAAGATATTATCCGATTACGAATACTATCCCCAAATCGACAAGATACTTAGAGCCTGTTTAAATTTTCCAATAAAAAAATACGATCAGGTCATTTTTGCGTTTTCTTCCGGTCTTTTTCCCCGTTTTCACTCGTCAGATGATAGCCCGCTATCATCCTCGTAAAAACAGAAAGACATGCTCGGAAGAAATTCCCAAAACCTGACCCGAGCAAAATTTAAACAGGCTCTTACAATATTTATAGATCAAACTATTTGCCGGATAATCTGAAAAACAATTTAGAGATCAACAGTTCTGCAATTTTGTACCAATAGCGCAGACTTAATATAAATATATTAGTATATATATTATTTTCACGGCAAGCTCTTAACTGCTCTTTCATAATCAATTTGCGACTTCCCATCGACTCGGTACTTGCCCCTCCCGTACGCATCGTTACAAAATCGATAGGAAGATAATGAATGCGGATATGGTTCAAAAAAATGAATCGTAACAAAAGCTCAAAATCTGCAGCGATTTTATAATCGATCTTATAAATTCCCAATTTATCGTAACAAACTTTGCGAACATAGAAAGACGGGTGTGCCGGCATAAATCCCAAACGCATCAATCCCCGACGAAAAATCCGCGAAGAATAATATCTCACAGGTTTCGAAAGATTATCCGGGTTTACAAAATGAATGTCCCCATACACGGCATCGATTCCGGGACGTAATAAAAACGCTTTCACCACCATCTCTACGACATAATCATCGGTAAAGAAATCGTCGGAATTGAGTACTCCCACTATATCTCCGGTAGCAGCCAATATTCCTTTGTTGAAAGCATCGTATATTCCCTTATCTTTTCCCTCTATAATTCGTTGTCTGTCTCCGGCGTTGGCTTTTACAATGGCTATGGTATCGTCTTTAGAAAGCCCGTCAACGATAATGTGTTCGATATTATCATAGGTCTGCCGATTGACCGAACGTATCGTATCGGCTACTGTTGCCGCACTGTTGTATGTGCATGTTATAATAGAAACTTTCATAGATTTCATATTACAAAATTTTTTTTATTCCCCAATTTACTTTTTCCCGCAACCATGCTACTCCGAAAGACGAAAAAAACACCAACGGTACGATAATCGGAAAAAATGCGAAAAACTGTTGTTGGCTTTCAAAATAATGAGCCTTAAAATAGGTATAATATAAGTTATCGAATATCCATGAACACAGATACATATCCAACGACAAAAGTGATATTTTCGTTATCATTTTCGACTTGAAATCGACATCGTAAAACAACAGAAAAACAATAACTGCAGTTATCGTATTAAAAAGACCGTTCCGTATCATAAACAACGAGACAAAACCTTCTCTTAAATGTACAATCGAATTAAAAACAGGATCTACGGTACATAAAATTATAAGTATAACACATAGCCAAAGTTTTCTAAACTTTGGCTTATATTCATGAATATAAGCTCCTATAAAATAAAATGATACCGGATATAATGAAGTGAAATAAGCTGGGAATAATTGAGTTGCCGACCAATTAAGAGAAATTGGAATCGCTGTCAGAGCTAAAAAAGTAACAATCAATATTTGTTTTTTTCTTTGTGTATCCAAACATTTGTATATAAGGTTCAAAAACGGAATCAAAAGAAACAGGCAAATGTACATTTCAATGTACCAACCATAAGGAATCACTTCATAATTTAAAATCTGGCGTATCCATAATAAAACACTCAAATGTTCTCCATTAACAAAATATCTATACGCAATCGTCAACAATGAATATATCAAATATGCTTCTAAGACACGTACAATTCCTTTATAGTACCCGAATGATAATTGTTTATTGATATTTAAATATCCCGTCAACAAAAGGAATAACGGCACTGCAACAAAAAATATTGATGCACACATTCCTTGAAAAAAAAGATTTGTTCCATCAAAAACAGTCTGGCGGAACTCTGTATTCAAATTAAAATGCTGTGCAACAACAAATAAAATAGCTAAAGATCTCACTATATCCAATCCGGGCAATCTTTTCGTCTTTTGAATATCTTTCATTAATTCACTCTTTATTTATATTAATATTGCTAAAAACATCGATCTTACAAATTCAATACTTTATAAGTTAATTACTATATTATAATTTAGATTTAACCCAACTTTTCACTTCTGCCGTCCGTTTCTCAAAACACCAATACACTACATAGGCAACCAATAAAGCTATAGTCAACTCTCCTATATACCAAGAAATAGAAATAAAATCGACACTTTCACTTTTAGGAGCATTATAATATTCCAACATACGCAATACCAATACATGTGTCAAATAAAGAGTATAAGAAAAAGCCGCCAATTTTGTTCCTATCTCATTAAGCTTTAAAGTCCATTTTTTAGTCGGTTTAATAATTACAAGCTGTTGAAGGAACAAACTGAAGAAAAAAGCGAACAATAACTCAAGAGCTTGTCGATTAGGCAAATATTGTGATATAGCTGTTCCCTCATTCAATCTTGATCCGCTTGTTAATTGAAGTAATATGATAAAACATATCATCACAATAAAACCTCCCCACAAAAATATCTTATCAACTTTTTTCGGAATGATAAGATATGCTAATGCTCCCATAAACCACATAAATAAATAATGTGGAGACAATTTTGTAAAAACAAGGAAACATATTAATAAGAGCGGAATAACAAAAATTTTATAAAATACCATCTTTTGACGCACAAAAAACAAAGATATTATACCCATTAATATATAAAACCAAACTTCATAGGAAAGCGACCAAAGCGGTTCTATTATAGAATAAGTGCAAATGCCTTGTAAAGAAAAAAGATTACCTAGCCAAGCTTTCCAATCAATACAAAAACCTTGAATAATAGAAACCGGAATAAATAACAATAATGCCGATATTAGAGGCAACATGATACGAACAGTTCTGTCAATAGCATATCCTTTAATATCAAAGACACCTTGTTGCAGCCTCTCTATCGCCTTTCCGCCTACTAAGAATCCACTCATAACAAAGAAGATAAGAACAGCTTCGTTTCCTAACCTTGTTAATGAATAAAATGCAAAAATCAAAGGATTCTTCTGCTCTGCAGGCAGCAATGTATATTCAACAAAAAACGCACCTCTGAAATGGCAAATCAAAACCAAAAATGCCGCAGTAAAACGGACTAAGTCCAACCAATAATAATGAACCTTGTTTTCCCCCATGTTTTCAAAATTTTATCTGATAATTATCTATCAAATATTTTCTTATCTTTTTCGCATCCTGTCCACAGGTCTTTTTTATTTCGAGTATTTTTGCATCGACAAGAGTGCGATACCACCAACCTTGTAAAAAATCCCAAAGAAATCCTTCTTTACCATCTAAAAAACCGAGTTTAACTATGTAACGGTAACAGAAATAAGCAAACGAACGCCAGAATAGAGGCATCTTTGCATATTTCATTTTCTGTGCACGTTTTTTCTGTACATCTTCGCAATATGACGCATCATCTGTATCCAAATCGAACAGGTGATATTCTGCATCAAGTAACAGAGCCGCTTCTCGAGAAGAATAGTGATTGTGTTTGTCTACAAATTGCTTTATGGAAAGAAGACTATCATCTATAAACTGATTTTTAAAAGTAACTGTCCGACCCGATTTCACAACAATATGCTCATCCATTAAACGCTGTTCATAACAAGCTTTCCCATATCTGAAAAGGCGTATCATTTTCACACTATTTACAATTCCATGTTTCAGAACACGCCCCATAAAGGCTCGTCCTAAAGGGAAAACCACAGCCGTTATATCACCGGACAATTTCGGTAATTGTTCATCCATCTCAGTTATCAATCCGGAAGTCAAATACTCATCAGCGTCCAACCGCAATACCCATTCGGTTGCTATCGGCAAATTCTCTAAAGCCCAATTGAATTGTGCAGCCTGATTTCCAGGCCACTCATGCTGATGCACTTCTGCCCCCAATTCTTTTGCAATATCGACTGTCCGATCTGTAGAAAAACAATCCACAACAAATATCTGTTTCGCTATCGATCTTACATTTTCTATGCAACGACGGATATGAAGCTCTTCATTTAAAGTCAATATGATTACCGATATATCAAGCATTTTATTTGAGATTTTATAGTTTTTGCAATATATTTATATGTTCTCATAAGTATAACAGGCATTATAATTCCGACAAATGAATAAACCAACCACCAATTTTTATCTAAATAAATTGCAGATGATATCTTTGTTAAAGGCAATTCATGAATCCAAACATATATATACGAAACTCCTCTGAAAGCTAAAAAATGCAACGCCATTATATGCAATGAATATGTTCCGACAAATGCAACCGCTGATGCCAAATAATCATTATTCATTATTAGATGTGATAAATACCATGATACGTATATCCCTACAGTAGAAACAAATATGAAGAAAAAAGGATTTACAATAGTGCTGGAAGCCAAATCCACAAACCTTCCGGAAATCTGATAAGCTTCAAAAAGAATAACAATTGAAATTATGAATAAAATAAGATTACATTTCACATGAACATTCTTTTTCTTTATTAGAAATCCACCATACAATACCGGTTGAACAAAAAAACTACTTAATCCCCAACTATAAGTTATACCCTTACAATAAAGTAACCATGCCAAAACAAAAACACCGATTAAAAGAACAGATGTTATAAATTCTATTTTATCAGGATTCAGACAAATAGCGAACTTACGTACTAAGCAAAAGAATATCAGAGAAATTAAAAGAAACGGAACAAACCAAAGAGCTCCTGCTATAGGAAGATTTGATAACAACGTAAAACTTTTTAAAATAGCAACACAAGTTTCTCGAAATGAATATGAAAAAATGCCATTAACTGGTGAATAAATATACAATAATATAAAAACATTATGTAACAATGCATAGGCAATCCTATATTTCACCGTCGGCCAATATAGAGATTTTCCTCTCTTCTTAAGAAAAGATTTAAAATCTCCTACATAACGCTCATTGAATAGATAACCTGAAATAAAAACAAATAAGACCATGTGAAACATATACACATAAGGAGTCAACCAAGAACCTGAATGTCCGACAACAACACAAATAATGCCGATGCCTTTCATAATGTTCCAAAATTTTCGATCATCTACACTTTCTTGCATAATTACATCAACTTATCACTCTTTTTTTTATAAACTTGGCAGGATTTCCACCGACTACTGTCCACGGTTCTACATCTTTAAACACACAAGCCCGAGCACCGATTACAGCTCCCTGTCCAACCGTCACTCCCATACCGACAAATGCATCAGTAGCAATCCATGCTTGATCTTTGACAATAATAGGTGCTGTCACCAGAGGATTTAAAGAATCCGATATATCATGACTTGCCGTACAAAGATATGCACCCTGGGACACTGTCGTATTAGCCCCGATTTTAACAAGAGCTACATTATAACAATCCACTCCGGAAGCAAGACAACTATATTCATCCATTATCAAATTTGCAGGGTAATAGATTTTAGCAGAAGAATATACAATTGCCGTCGAAGCTAATTTCGCACCGAACAACCGCAACAAAAAACGTTTCCAGCCACTTCCTATACTACGTGGCAACGGCCGGGCAAAAATTGTCCAGACAACAGACCAAAGCATCCTGATCATCTGATGTTTTCGTGTCAGGACATTCCTATATTTAGATAAATCTATTCGTTGTTCCATTATTTAAAACCAAAAACGAGGGAAAAACAATCGTATGACATTTCCTAAAAAACGTTTTAATTTTCCTTTTAAGGAATCTTGATTTTTCGAAAAAGAAAGAGCGGCTACATTACTGCCTTCCAAACCTCCGAAATGAGGTTCTTTCTTGAAACGACAAATAACATCGCTCCTGTGAATCATAGGTTTTACAACATCATACATCAGTCCTTCCAACAATAAACCTTTATAATCATTCAATTCTGTATATCTATTCCCGATAAACTCATTGTAAAAAGAGAGGCTTGCAGCAAACATCCTTACATCTGCAGAATGACCACACCATCCCAAACCGAGTCTATCATACAGGTTATGGTCTTTAATATCTATATATAAATGACCTTTGTACTCCAATATAAATTTACTTGCATAATCGATAAAATATTTAATATTATATATCGGATATCTACCCGTTACTTTAAAGAAACCTCCCGCCTCCCTTATGAACACAGACTTTTCGACCGCTTTATTTATAAGTAGAAGCTCATTATACCCTTTGCCCTTCGTCACATCAAAATCCTCAGAATCTAATGATAAAAACTCAATAGAAGGATTTTCCTTTACTGACGACTTTATAGAAGATAAATCCCAGCCCGAATTATCGACAAATACTATTTTATACGTTTCGCCCCCCCTATTAACATTTTTTCATATATCATTAAACTCTCTCGATACATCTTTTCTCGTTCCTCATCTGTAAAACAAGCTCCTACCATTCCTCTCGTACTGACAGATGCGGTCATCAATAGCGGTAATTTATTCATATACATATTCGGGTTTAATATTTTTATACACTAACCATTCATACAATTGCTTCATTCTCAATGAGACCGATTTTATAGAATAATGTCTCAATACTAATGTCCTACCTCGTTCTCCCATTCCTAAACGATCTTGCTCAGACAAATTAATCGCGATCAACAAGGTACTAATTAACGTATCAATATCATTATCAACCCACCAGCCGCAATCGAATGTTTCCAAGTCACTCCACGGTGTACCTTTAGAGGCTATTACCGGAATCCCTTGAATTAGGGCTTCAGGAACTACCATTCCAAAATTTTCGGATTTGCTCGGTAATATCTGGAAATCGATAGAATGAACCAGTTTCTGCAAATCTTTCCCCATAATAAATCCTAAGAAGCGAACATTATTCAGTTTATTTGCAGTTGCAAACTCTTCCAATTCTTTTTTATAAGCAGTATCTCCATCACCTATAATCAACAATTCGCAATTACGTGTCTTGTCTCCTAATTTACTCCATGCAGACAATAGGAGATCTACATTCTTGATTCGGTTTAACCGTCCGACGAAAGCGAAACGACGGACCGAATTCGAAGTTTTACGTATTTCTAACGAATCATCTATTACCAAACCATTGGGAATAACCGCAACAGGGTTATTTAGCCCGAATGCCCGAATATGTTCCAACTCTGCCATACAAGTAGCCTGCAAGCATGATGCCGTTTCCAGATCTTTACGCTGAAATACCGTCGATACGATTTTCTTTTTCCATGCAGAAACTTGCAAAGCCTGCGGATACAGCATTCCATGGGGAGCTATAACACAGGGTTTATTCTGTTTTTTTGCTATTTCTGCCGTAAAATGCGTCGGACATGTCCATAATCCGTTCGCATGATATAAATCGTATCCGATATGAGAACTCAAATAACGTCTGAAATTGGACGAACAAACCAACGGTGTGCGGGCATCATTCGGCAAAGCCTTGATAAATGAATCATCTGCAATGATCTTATCCGAATCGTCCCGAGGCATCAATGTAAGAATATCTGCTTCTATTCCCTCATCCCGAAGACCTTTAATAAGATTATAAGTACAAGACGTAGGCCCACCGCTACTGATATTCAATCCCGATATCGTATGTAATATTTTCATTTTATCGTCCTCCTGTCAAAACGGAATATAACTTTGGTAAATATTCTTTTAATAACCCTCCTATCCATATAGCGACACCAGCCATTATAAACGGAGATACCAGAAATGTTATCCAATAGCTCCACTCTTCTCCTCTGCCGACCAATAGCATAACTTTCTTAACGATACTAAGAGCCGGAATATGGAATAAATAAATGAAAAACGTATATGGAATCCATCTTTTTATAAAATCAAAACGCCAGCCTTTACGGTATAAATAGTCATATAAGAACCATACAAACAGAAAGAGGATCGCGACTAAATATAATTCTTTCGTACCGGGAATAAAGATTATAGAACAATATAACATCAAAAGCAAAGAAGCCGTTCCCAACAAGACAAGCCCCCATTTATGTTTAAGCTTAACTTCTAAAGATATATTGTAAATTGCACATGCTGCTCCTATACTGAACATGGTTAAAGACTGAAACCATGAATTATAGAACGAAAAGAATATTATTAACGGGAAATAGATAAATATCATTTTTCTGATACAGAAATACAAGAATGGAGAAACAACGACAATCAGAATCAAATCCCGTATAAACCAAAGGTGAAAACCGCCCGGAACAATAAATAGTGTATAAATCCATTCCCATAAGCCGCCATGTATCAATTGAGTATAATCACTATTCATATATTTTCCGGCAACAGGGATATATTTTAATATGAACATTTGTAACAGACAAAGAATATTCCAAATGATATATGGGATCAATAAAGATTTTACACGACTTCGATACTTTTGTTTCCAAACGCTCCAATCCGGATCGGATAATTTTACATAAAACAAATAACCCGATATGAAAAAAAACAATGGAAAAAACAGTCGTCCCCAACAGAAAGCAATGCTTTTCTCAAAAATATAAAAGACTTTATATTGTGCGGCATCCGGTATATATGCGTGAGCATACAATACCAAGATCATCGCAAAAAATGATAATACTTTAAATTTCCAACTCTGATACTCCGATACTTTCACAATCTATATTATTTTAACTCAACCACGGTGCTATGACCTCATTATGTGTACAATCACCTGATATGCAAGAACAAATTTTTTCAAAATATGCAGCTACCGAATCTCCCGATATCGAATAACGTGTCCACTCTGCGATGTTCTGACGGTCAGCTAAAGAAACCGTTCCCTTTTCAAGCCATTTTAATAATATCTTCTCCAACGATTTTTCTTTATTAACAAAAGAAAAAGCTTCTCCTCTGTCCTTACCATCAAGGAGGACCGATGCTCCACAATTTTCAGAAGCAATCACCCTCATCCCATTTTGTAAAGCTTCATTAACTACCGCACCCCAACCATCATACAAACTCGGTAAAACCAATATATCATAACGGCACATCAAATCCAGCACCTCATTATTTGTCTTACTCCCTAAATACTTTATATCTTCTACCCTATCTATTTTTTTTATCAGCAAATCAGTTAACGGACCAGCTCCGATAATATCTAAACAGGCATATTTTCCGACATGTTTTAAACAAATATCTACTAAAGACAGTATATTTTTATTGCAATCTATTCTTCCGACATACAAAATTGCAGGTTTTTGTCTGTTTTCATTCGACATTGCACCTTCATTAAAAGCCCTTTGAGCGGTAAAATATCCCCAATCAAAAATTTTGCTTTTCTCAAATCCTGCTTTTAAGAAACATCGACGTCCGGTTTGTCCGGTAACCAACAAACCGTCAATATTTTTACCATAACATAAATTCAAGGCCATATACTTTAACCTTCTAAAAAAGCCTTTTATCCCGAACCACACATACGGTTCGACATATACCAATATCTTCAAGTCTAACGCAACGACTTTTTTAAAAGCTTTATATACCATCGGGAAAGCATTTATTCCCGAAAATACGTGAACCGCATCTTTATTTTCCAAGATCAAGTTATCTATCGTCTTATCATCAGGAGCAACGATAATTTTAGTTTTTCCCATATCGGGAATACTCCACCCATCCCCTTTTCTTTCCTGATCCAACCGTTGTTCAACGACTAATAAAATCGAATGCCTATTCGACAATGTCGAAAGAAATGTAGATTGATGTATACTTATTATATTTTGCCAAAAAACGAACTGCATAATTTCTATTTTAATTTCATTAGAATCAACGCGACATCTCGGCAAAATCAATCGAACAAGTTCGTTGTTTCTGCTCTCGATTTGCAGTTTTTTTTATAAAAAATTGTTTGCGAACAGGTATTTGTGCTAACGATATCAACAACCACAAATAAAAAAATAAAAAAGATCCGGATGATGTTATATACCCTTCTGCAATCAAATGTATCGCAAAAAAGGATAAACATGCCCCTATCAATATCTCATCCGAATACGATTCTGCTTTTTTATAAATTCGAAATAAAGGTTTCCCAAACAACAACAAAAAAGGTATTGTTCCCATCATACCTAATGACGACAGTAAAAATAGCCACCCCGAACCGGGTTCTATCACCCCATTCTTAGCCGCTATCTTATATACAGACGGCAATATAGTTTCATCTACATAATTAAATCCAATACCACATACCGGCGATTTCTTAAATTCCATCATACGGACTTGCCAAAGGACATCTCTCGTCGTAGTCATGCTGCCAACCTCTCTCGAACGTTCTATTTTACCGGCTACCGTGACTAAATAAGATTCCCATAGAGGATATGAAACAGAGATAACGATAAGCATTGAGAAAAGAACTTTAAGAAACAGTTTCATATTTCTACGATATCTGACTTTAAGATAATACAATATTCCAACTATTCCTCCAGATAAAGACGCTCTCGAACCAGCCAATAAACACATTAAGAAAGCTATGACCATCATTCCTAAAAATAAATATTTTTCTTTTTTGGAAATTTCGGGACAAAATGCCTTATGCAAACAAAATAAAGAAGTCAAAGCCGCTATCGGGCTCAAGAGCATCGATTGGCTTGTACATCCTCTAAAACCTGAAAAATCAGCCGTAGAATAAATTCCCGCCAAATAACCTAAAAAGGAAATTATCACAACAATAACAAATAAAATATTCACTTTATCGAAAATCTCCTTACGGAAAATCATCAATTCGGAATTATATAAAAACGGACTGACACATAATATTACCATAAGGAATGAAAAGAATCTATCCCAAGGCATAAAATAGTCCGGAATATAATTCACAAAAATCGAACAGACTATAGCTATTATAAAAAATAGCATGCAAACATTAATTTTTATATTCGGATGGTAAAATACCATTACAATGGCTATAAGCAAAAATATAGCATAATAAACCATCTGAGGGAGATTAGGTGTTTGCCATATTATCTGATTAACGCTCAAAATAGCTATAGCCCATGCAAAAAATTTCATAATTGGAAAATATTTATTTACGCTTATCCAATAATTCAGTTTAGTTTATAACATACTTTCTTCATTATGTAGCATAAAAATTTATTTATCATAAATCTTTATTACATTCGCAGGAATACCTGCTACACAACAATAGGGAAAAACATCTTTTGTAACAACTGCTCCGGCTGCAACAACAGAATTTTTACCGATAACGACTCCCGGCAATAAGGTAGAACGAACACATAACCATGCCCCATCTTCAATTTTTATATTTCTGGATATACCCTCTCCTGCCGAATGCAAGCCATCGGTATCGATACGATGCGTTCCGGTGCCTAAATAAACCATTGGAGCAATATCTACATAACTACCGATTTCTATTCGGGAAGTCGTCGATATAAAAACCTCATGACCGATCCACACATCGTCTCCGATTACCAATTCTCCACACCCCATTATATGTACAGAAGAACAAATACAGACATTTTTCCCGATTTTTGCACCGGCAAGACGCAATAGTCCTCGTTTCAAAGCGAAACATGACGTCTCAGGCAATAAAGGAAATAAGAGACTATTAATATAATTTATAACCGGCTTCATTTCAGTAAATATTTAAAACAGTTTTTATATAATCTGTCTGTCATTACTATTTCAAAAGCGTTAATCACTTTGTTCAGAATCCTTACATACGAAACTTTATGATATAAGGCTGTATTATACAAATGAAAATGAACTACATTTTGAGAAGAAAAAGAACGTTGCATCAAACTTGTATTTTTTCTAAAAAGTTGTTCGAACGATAAGACTTGGCATTCTGGCGTTAAAGTTTTTTGATAGCTTTCTTTTGCTAAATCAGATATAGACACGATATTTTTTTTTGACAAATCTTCGATTATTCGTAAATACTCTCGAACCCGATTTTTTTTGACAATAAATCCATTTTTCCCTGATTTTATTAAATCAGGTATCGCAGATTTTACGTCATTACACAAAGGAATCACCCCTTGTGCTAATGCCTCTACCAAAAGAAGCGGACCGGTATCCATTCGTGTCGGAATCAAAATACAGTCTGAATTCCCCAATGTTTGTAAAAAAGACTCTCGAGATAACGCCCCATGAAAAACAAAACGCCGGTCACTTTCAAAATATTTTTTATATTTACCTGCCGGCAAACACCAATGAAACTCAAAATTCAAACTCGTATTTTTTAATTCCTTAGCTACATTATAAGCAATATCTGCCCCTTTTGAGTAAGAAGCTCCTCCTGCAAACAAAATAGAAAAACTGCTCTTCTCAAGTTTTTGGATTGGTACAAAATTCACAGTTTGATGTATACAACAAAATTTTTGTTCCGGTATATGATATTTTTTTGAAGCATCTGCAACCATAGCCTCATTTTGGCAAACAATATAATCGATATATTTCCAATTATATATTGCCATTTTTCCCTGAATGCCAAAATTAGACCAAGTAAACCCTTCTTTGAAACCATGCATTACGGATATGCGAATAATTTTCGTATCCAAAACCGGCCATAAACCAGCAATATAAGACACGTCATTATTAATTATAACATCAGGATTTAACGCAAGAATCGATTTATAAATCTCTGAAACTAAAACAGATTCATCGCATCTTTTATTTGGAATTTGAAAAAAAGAATAGTCATATACACTTGCAGTAGGAAAAACAGGTTCAGACTGACGGACAAGATACACTGTCACCTTATATCCCTTATTTACAAAATTGGTTGCCAAATCATGAACATAAGAAGAAATACCACCCCCCTGACCGACAGATGACAGACCTGTAGTAGTTAAAAGAATTTTCTTTATATTTGATCGATCAAGTGATTCCATAATCCCATAATATTAAATATCAAACTTTCCTAATCTTAAAATATAAAATACCCCATATTTTTTCATTAAATATTTTTACGAATAGTCTATGTATTCTTTCTATTAAAGACAATGATTTCTGTCCTTTTTTATCCCGCCAGCTTCCATTAAACAAATGAATTGCATAAGTAGATCTTCGTATATCTCCCCTTAAATGAGAAAAAACATAAGGAGGATATATCGAAAAAACTCCATCCTTCAACTCAATAGGAGAACTCTGGTATACCCCTCTTTTAAATCCATATTTATTTTCTGCAATATCCGCGATAATATGACAAACTATCGATTCGTCAAAAGAACCGTCTTCTTTTATAAAATCTCTATCCTGATAATAATCTAAACAATCTTTTATAAAAGGATTGCCTTTTTCTGAAGCAATCATAGCAGCATCTATCCAAAAATCATATTTTTCTCCTGGTTTTGCTTGATATAAATAAGACTCAACAGAAGCAAAACCCGAATTATGTAAAAATGTATCGAAACGGCGAAAAACTAAAACATCCGAATCCAAATATATTCCTCCACACGTGTAAAGAGCATAAAGCCGAATATAGTCTGCTGCAAACGCCCATTTTTTCATCGAACACGCTTGTTCTACAAAACGAACCGAATGTATATCGAAGCTATTCATATCCCAACATCTCAATTCATAGTCCGGCATAATCCGTTTCCATGTCTGAATACACTCTTTCAATTTTGCAGGCATTTCTTCTCCACTCAACCAACAAAAATGAATAATTTTAGGTATTTTATTTCTTTGTTCCATTCTACTAAAAAGCTAATTCTTTATCTTCGTTAACAGATCTTGCCACAAAAATGAAATATCTTCTATATCATATTTCCTCGAAGAAGAAACGGCATTCATAGACATAGACTCTTGTATATTCACATTTTTTATAAAATTGGAGATAGTTGTAGCATAAGCCGATATATCAAAAGCTTTTACCAAAAAACCATTTTTATCATTCGATATCAAATCGGATGCTCCACCAAAACTATCAAAAACAATAGGTACACAACCATATTGCATTCCTTCGATAAGTACCATCGGATATCCTTCATGATTGGATGTCAAACATATCATTTTTGCCTGTCGGTAATAAATTTCGGGAGACTGATATCCTCGAAAAAACACCCTCTCCAACTTATATTTAACAGCAATTTGTTCTAATCTTTTCCGGTCGTCACCATCACCGACAATATTCAAACTCCAAGTAGGAAAATTTTTGTAAATTTTTTTCCATACTTTCAAAAGACGGTCTACACGTTTTTCTGAATAACTCAATCGACCGACAAACAGAATTTCATCCTTTTTTTCGGACCAATTAACAGAGTCTTTTAACTCAAAAGAATTCGGATTCGGGATTACATACAAATTGCGTCTGTCTTTCAAGCATCCTATCTTAACCATATCATCGACATACTGCGGTGCTAAAAGAACAATTGCATCCATATTATCTTGTAAATAACGGTATCGGATTTTCTTCTGTTTATATGCTTTATATTTATTGTACGGCATTTTTATATACCTTACAAAATCGCTCAATAAAGCAACCGGAGTACGGTGTAAAAATAGAGGTTGCATTGCAGAGAAAAAATTCAGTCCTTGATAAACCGAAAAATGCAATACCGAAATAATTTTTGTCTTAGTATTTAACGCTTTATGAGATAATAAATATATATCATCGCCATTAGCCCCTTGATTTATCAAAAAATCTATTTTTTCTTCACGCAGAAAATTTTCTAACCAAGAAATATTTTCATCAGAAACAACAGATCCGTTATCGGGTAAAAAGAATGTTTTAATAGAAGCATCCGCCTCCTCCACTTTATGTTTTGCCAGATACATAACCCGATTGCCTTTTCCCTGAAAATAATGTGCCAAATTATAAGTTACACGCTCAGTTCCTCCTCGTTCAGGATTTATTTGCCGATCAAAGTAAAATAGTATATTCATAAAAATCTGACTTTATATAACTGAGACAAATAACACTTCCATGACCTTTTAAAAACTAATTTCTGAACCTGAATATTAAACAAAAAATACTTTTTATATAAAGAGAATACTATACGTTTCCTCTCTTTTATTTTTATAGGTAAAGAAAATAATCTCTCATCAATTCTATCATTAAGATATAATTGCAATTGATTAGATACTTCTTCAGAAAATTCTGACTTATACGTAACTAAAATTGAATCCAATGCACAACAAAAATTTACATATTGATCATATCTATCACATTGGCATTGTACATCTTCTTTTTGTTCCGAATTAATCATAGAATTTCCACGTTTTATATAATAATATACCACAGCTTCAATATAAGTTACCTTATGTGCAAATAAGGATAATTGAGACATATATATAAGATCTTCTCCAATACTTACATTCTCAGGGTATATAAAATTAGAAACATAACATTCTTTCTTAACTAAAGCTGCCCATATGCTATGATATGAATATCTAAGCATATATGATAAAAACTGCAATCCAGTGAGATTATCAAAATAAGGATATTTAAATGTCGAAATATAAGCGCCATCTTCTGTTACATGATTAGCATTTCCTCTTACAATATCAGCACCTGTTAACAATGCCTTTTCATACAATAATTCAAGAGCATTTTTCGGAAGATAATCATCCCCATCAAGATGAAAAATATAATCACCTTTTGCGATATTAATCCCTGACTTTCGAGCTAACAAGAGACCTTCATTCTTTTTATTTATACATATAAACCTATTATCTTTTCTTTGATACTGCTCTATTATTTTAATACTATTATCCTGAGAACCATCATTTACGCATATGATTTCAATATCTCTAAAAGATTGATTTAGACAAGAATCCAAACATTTATCTAAATACTTTTCAACATTATATATCGGAACTATAACAGATATTTTAGGCATAATACTATTTTATAATAGACATAATTTGATCTTGATAAACTGGATCTAAAATATTTGGTACATCTCGATTATCAACTTCATTAACATACTTATTTTTTATAATGCATTTATCTGAGGCCGATTGCAAAAACCATTCATACTCTACATCCAAGTGCCCTATATCAATGGCTTGATAACCTTGTTTACTAAGATCATACGCCAATACTGTTGCAGTAGGGCCTAATGCAATTAATATTAACCGGGATTTATCGACTTTTGACACTTCTTCCAAAATTTGAGAATATGCGGAAAAAGCATTCTCTGACGGACATAAAATTCTCTTAAGACTGCTTACATTGCTGAACAGATCATTACCATAACCCATTCTACTTTTTTCGCCTTCGACCAATATGACATCACGAAAATTCCATATCTGCTTTAATTTATCAATAATCAAATGCGATTGAGTTTTATCTTTACGATCGATATAAAAGCGAGAAATCTCCGTATCATAATACAACTTCCGTGTATTTATATATTTATGCCATATAACGTAATTATGTAATAAATGTCTTTTCCAAAAAATACGGGCTTTATCGGTATAAATATTTAAACTATTGAACACATTAGGCAGACAAACAATATGCCCCGGAAACTCGGAACGGATAATCTCTTTAAGCCGCAGAGACAATGCTATATCTTCTTTTTGAAACCCGATATGCCAACCTTGCATTATAAGAAATTCTCCATCACCAAAACGACTGACAGAACATTTATTTTGTAATATATAATCTATCGTATCCAAAGAGTTTTTTACCTTCGGGACAGAAAAACGAAGCAGAATAAAACTTCGGCACATTTTTATTCCTTCCAAAAAAAACACATACAGACTTCGTATAAGCTTTCTCATATTATTCCATATTAAATAAACATAGATTTTTCAATATAAGGAGTTTCATCTTCTACTCCGGTATATGTAAAATAAGAATCTTCCGAAGCCGAAAAATGCGATTCCAATTCGGCATATATTTCCCAATGATAGACTCGAGCCATATCGGTCTTTAACAAACGTGCCGGCATACCGCCAATAATAGAATATGACGGTACGGTAGAGGTATAATCTTTATTCAATAAACTATTGGACGAAACAATCGTATTATCCGGCAAAACAGTTCCCTTCATAATATTCGTCCGATTCCCTATCCAACAACATTCCCCGATAAAAACATCTTTTGATATAGGGTCTACTTTTCCGGTTTTTATATTACGCATATAATGAAAATTGGTATCAAAAATCTGACATTCAGAAGTTACCGCAGTAAAATTGCCTATCTCAATTCTTTTATAAGCCCTTATTTTAACAAAACTCGATATTCTCACAGCCTTACCTAAAATCAAAACTGCATTCTGCTGACAAGCAAGAGTGCACCCTCTCCCCATAATTACAGATCCTTTGAAAATTATTTTTCCGGCAACATCTATAAAGAAAGTTCCTTGCGGTGCCATAAAACGATCTCTATTTATACCGATCACTATCATTTTTCGACTAACCGGAGCATCAATGATTATCGACCCTGATTTATAACCAAATTTCATTTTCCCATAAACCCAAATAGGTAATTTGCAGGCTTGCTTAAACGGCAAAAATCGGAAATTGATATAAATAGTTCTATAAATATTTATACCCAACTTTATATTTGCAATAATACTTGATATAAATCTCAACATCCTGTTTACCGGTGATTTCATATCGATTTCTTTTTATTTATAAACTCAAACAGATATTGAAGCTCTTTTGACCTAAATAAATATGCGACAAAAAAATAAGTGACAATACCGACTACTCCTCCCACAAATATCCTCAGCCCATTTTGAGGGATCAATGATGTTGCAAAATATGTTATAATCATCATAAAAAGAGAATAAAGCAATGGAGGACATAAATCTTTTACTTGTGATAATATTTCGATATGCATTATTCTCTTGGTAAAATAAATATTTACTAAAGTACTTATCAAAGAAACGACTATCAGCCCGATACACATCGCAACAACCCCTAAAGGAATAGTAAGACATAAAACTAACACTCCTATACCTTTTTTTAAAATATCAATCTTTAAAGTGACATCGGCCCGTCCTTTAGCTTGTAACAGATTTATATTTACAATTTGAACAGGATGCCAGATATAAGAAAGACAAAGTATTTGTAATAATATCACACATGATTCCCATTTGTCTGTTATCATAAATAATATCAATGGCCGAGCTAATACTATGAACAGCATCATTATAGGAAATATAATAAATGCCGTAAAGCGTAATAATTTATGGTATAATAAAATCATCCTTTCATCGTCCTTCTGTACTTCACAAAACATCGGAAAAGTAACTTTAGATAACGCATTATTGAATGTAGCAACAGGTAACTGGGCATACCCATTCGCCCTTGTATAATATCCCAATTCTGTAGCCGCAAATTTCTTACCAATTATCAAAGTGTACAAGTTATTATAAATAGACTCTAACAAACCGGATGCAAACATTTTAGAACCAAATGAAAACATTTCTCTAAACGATTTCCAAGAAAATTTCCATAACGGAATCCAATTTGCAAAAAACCACAATAGAATGCATCGAGAAGATTCTCCGATAACAGAAGAATAAGCTATTGACCAAACGCCAAATCCCGAATATGCCATATACAAGCTAGAAATACCGGTAATAATAGCAGTTATAATGGATATTTTGGCCAACATCTTAAAATTCATTTCAATAGCGAACTTAGCATTTTGGACTTGGGATAACGAATTTAAAATGAGAGGAATTGCTATAACTTTGGTAAGATCTTCTAAAATAGGAACATTATAAAACAGAGCAATATAAGGAGAAGAAAAAAATAATACCAGATATAAAATTATCCCCACCACAATATTAAAATAAAACACAGTAGAATAATCAATTGCCGTACGATCTTTTTTCTGTATCAACGCTCTATAGAAACCCGAAGTAATCAGCATATTGGATATTGTCAAAAAGATCGACAACATACCAACCATCCCATAATCTGAAGGCTGGAGGATACGGGCCATAAAAATGCCTATAATAAACTGTATAATCTGCAAAGAAAAACTCTCTGCAAAATTCCAAACCATTCCCCAAAAGGCCTTTCTCTGTAAAGAAGCTGCCATATAATCTACATAAAAATAGGGGAAACAAACAAATATAAAAGACCTTTCCTTAATTTCTAATAATTACCGGCCTTACAACAATACACACCCCTATCTAAATTACACATCTAATATTCAGATACAAAGGTATTCAAATTTTTCTAAAAAACCGATATTCGAGATATTTTTTGGTAAATCAATAATAATTACTCTTTTTCAAAAATTATTTGTAGATATCCTGAAAATATTGTACAGACATTCTATCTATCAATCAGTTACACTCCCTACAATATGATAATTTTTTCTATGAAAGCAGACTTAAATCCTGTTTAATTTTACTCAGGTCAGGTTTGATAATTTCTTTATCGGAGAACTCAGACAGGCTCTAAGACAAATTTTTGTACATTTGTACCTGATAATTTTTAAATATGGATTTTTTGAATGGCTAAAAAAAAACGGAAAAAGAAAAAATCTATAAACTGGTCAGTCAGGTTTCTCTGGATATTTTTCTGGATTACGATTTTACTCCTGTTTGCTTATTATTTCCGCTTAGAAATAAAGTCTGCATTATCAACTTTTTCTACTAAAATTGAGCGATTAGGTGAAGCGAACCGGAAACCGGATATTAGGTATAAAAATTTGGAACTGCCACTTCCGTTAGAAGATCGGGCAGAACAAATTATTAAACATGAAGGTTATACTGTATCGTACAATAAAAATTGGCGTCTGCCTAATTGGGTAGCTTATGAATTGATTCGTGATGAATTACGGGGAACGGTATCAAGAACAGATAAATTTGTAGTAGACCCCTATGTAAACGGTGTCAGCGCGACAAATGCCGACTATCGTAGAAGTGGTTTTGATCGAGGACACATGGCTCCCGCTGCAGACATGACATGGAGTGAAACAGCAATGAAGGAATCTTTTTATTTCTCGAATATGTGTCCGCAAAATCCCGGACTAAATCGAGGGGCATGGAAAGACTTGGAGGAGAGTATCCGAAAATGGGTGAAAAAAGACAGTGCTATAGCAATAGTGTGCGGACCATTAGTCGATAAACGGGATACAACGATCGGACGAAATGAAGTAAAAATACCCCATGCCTTTTTTAAAGTTATCGTATCTCCTTATGTAACTACTCCGAGAGGAATCGGATTTGTATTTAAAAATGAAAAAGAATACGCGCCATTGTCTGCATATGTCGTATCGATAGATAGTGTGGAAGCGCTTACCGGAATGGATTTTTTTTCGGAACTTCCTGATGAACTTGAGAACCGTTTGGAATCGCAAAACAATATCTTCGATTGGGAATTATAAAATAAGATAACTTATGATAACGAATGATACTATATGTGCAATATCGACTGCACCCGGAATAGGCGGAATCGCAGTAATCCGTATAAGCGGGAAAGATGCGGTTTTGATAACTGAACGTATATATAAGCCCGTAAGAAAGGAGCGCCTGTTGACAGATCAAAAGCCTTATACACTGAGTTACGGTAACATTATAGATGAAAAAGGCATGATTATAGATGAGGTTATGGTAGCTCGATTTGTTGCTCCGCATTCTTTTACTGGAGAAGATACGATCGAAATATCTTGCCATGGCTCACTCTATATTCAACAACAAATTATTGCATTATTGATTCGAAACGGATGTCGTTCTGCGCTTCCAGGAGAGTTTACACAACGGGCATTTGCCAACGGAAAAATGGATCTTTCTCAGGCCGAAGCGGTAGCAGACCTTATCGCTTCAACGTCAGCATCTGCACATCGCCTGGCATTGAATCAGATGCGGGGAGGCTTTAGTAATGAATTGGCAAAACTTCGCACTCAATTACTCGATTTTGCTTCATTAATAGAATTGGAGCTTGATTTCAGTGAGGAGGAAGTCGAATTTGCCGACCGCTCAAAACTGATAGATCTTGCATTACACATAAAAATGGTAATCTGTAAATTAGCAGACTCTTTTAAGGTAGGTAATGCCATAAAGAACGGAATACCTACAGCTATCATCGGAGAAACGAATGCCGGAAAATCTACCCTGCTTAATTGTTTGTTGCATGAAGACCGGGCATTAGTATCGGACATACATGGAACGACTCGGGATGTCATTGAAGACACAACTGTTTTACAGGGTATCACATTCCGCTTTATTGATACGGCGGGTATAAGGGATACCCAAGACAAAATAGAAAGTATGGGAATAGAGCGTACTTTTAGAAAACTTGATCAGGCTGTTATAATATTGTGGATGATTGATGCTACCGGAATGAATGAAAATATTATACGCTCTGCCGGGCGCATTATACAGCATTGTGAAGGAAAAACTTTATTTGTTTTGCTAAATAAAACGGATAAACTAACCGGACAAGAGTGTGAAGAAAAAAGAGAATTAGTGGAATCTTTAATTCCTCTTAAACATTCAATCCTATTCATTTCAGCCAAAACAAATCAAGGAATAGACGATTTGGAAAGCCAGTTGGTATCAGTAGCTTCATTGCCGGAAACGGGGACAGATGATGTAATAGTTACCAATGCCCGACATTATGAAGCTTTACTTCATGCTCAAGAAGCTATATCTCGTGTATTAGATGGACTACATTCGGGTATTTCCGGAGATTTCTTGGCTCAAGACATACGAGAGTGCATGCATTATCTTGGAGAAATAACCGGACAAATTTCTACCGATGAAATACTTGGAAATATTTTTAGTAAATTTTGCATCGGCAAATGACGGCTTGTAAACAACCGTAACCAACCATAATCATTTAGAATAAAGTCGCTGAATATCAGCGACTTTTATTTTTGTATACTTTCTAGACCGTATTTGGGAGTAACGGTTTTTATCCATATTTTTCATACGTATTTCTACCGTGACAGAAATTCACGGTTTGCCCAAATGTCACAGTGACGCATTAGTTGACGTGTGTTGACAATGGTTTACATGTGTTGACAAAATTCGGGAGAAATAAGGAGAAATTATCCCCAATGTAAAGGAGGAAAATATGGAAATAAGAAAGATTTGTCAATGGTGCGGAAAGCCATTTATAGCTCAAAAGACAACAACCTGTTATTGTAGCCATCAGTGTTCCAATCTTGGCTACAAGGAACGCATCAGGGAACGTAAGCGACAGTTGAAGCGATCACAGGAATTATTGCAACCTCGACAAGCAGCCGAGGGGCAGGATTTCTTCTCTTTTGCCCAAGCCGCAAAGCTGATGGGTGTTACCCGGCAATACATCTATAAACTGGTCAAGGAATCTAAACTGCGGGCTTCCCGTCTGAGCGGGAAGAAGTCGCTCATCCGCCGTGCGGACATCGAGCTGATGATGAAGACCAAGCCTTACGAACGCATCATGCCCAAAGAGGACTTTGACATCACCGAGTATTACACTGCCGAGGAGATTGCACAGAAATATAAGGTCAATGCCAAATGGGTGTGGACTTATACACGACAGCACAAGGTCCCGAAAGTGAGAATCCGCCAGTTCAACTATTACAGCAAGAAACATATTGATGCTGCCTTTGCCAAATATGAGGTGGACTCCGACCTGACGGAATGGTACACTCCCGAAGATATTCAGGAAAAATACGGCATGACACGTGTCGCCATCCGTTCGCACGTCTACCGTAACAACATCCCCTCGAAAAAAGAACACGGGCAGATTTTCTATTCCAAACTCCACTTCGATCTTTCCAAGACTGCTGAACAGGAGAGCAAGGCGGAATATTACACGGTCAAGGAGGCAATGGAAAAATTCAAACTCTCTCGTGACTCGGTGTACGGTATTTTGCAGTTCCACCAGATTCCCAGAGAGAAGAACGGACGCTTCGTCCGCTTTCTGAAAGTGGACTTTGACCGGGTTATGGGTGTCCGTAAGTGACCTGATTATAGGCTACCGTAAATTATTCCAAAATTAATCGTCACTGAAGGTGGTCTGCATGGTTACATTACAGTGATTTGCCAGCGAATTAATAACAACCATAAAAATATAACATTATGAACGATTGTAAAACCGTAACATTAAGAACACGTCCTTTGAAAAACAGGATGCTGTCGTTTTATCTGGATTATTATCCTGGGTATAGAGACAAGGAAACAATGAAAGTTATCCGTCATGAGTCGCTTGGCATTTATATATATGCCAATCCGAAGAACAAGCGGGAACAGGACTTCAACGAGGTAATGGCCGAGAAGGCTGAAGCCATCCGTTGCCGCAGGTTCGAGTCGGTAGTGAATGAACGGTATGATTTCTTCGACAAGTACAAACTCAAGGCTGATTTTCTGGAGTATTTCCGTAATCAGCTCCGTAAACATGACCCAAAGTGGGAATTTGTCTATCTCCATTTCAGCAACTTCGTACATGGGAAGTGTACTTTTGAGGAGCTCGACATTGATCTCTGCAACAAGTTCCGTGAGTACCTGTTGACGGCAAAGAAACTCAAGCGTAACGGACACATCACACGAAACTCCGCATCGGGATATTGGTCTACATTCAGGGGACTTCTGAAAATCCTCTACCGTAACGGGCTGATCCGCAACAACGTCAATGACTTCCTCGAAAAGATCGAGACCGAGGATGTAGTCAAGGATTATCTTTCAGTGGAAGAACTCTACAAGCTGGCCGAGACACCCTGCAAGAAGCCTGTGCTGAAGACGGCATCGCTCTTCTCGTGCATGACCAGCCTGCGCATCAGCGACATCCTCGCCCTCTGCTGGGAGGACATCGTGGACTATTCGGCCGGTGGCAAGTGCGTACACATCGTCACCAAGAAGAACCGCTCCGAGGACATCATCCCCATCAGCGAGGAAGCACTGGACCTGATCGGCTACAGCCCTGACAAGCGGGGAATGGTATTCAAAGGGTTACAGCGCTGCTGGACTCAAACTTACATGAAAGGGTGGATCCGTTCGGCTGGAATCACCAAGAAGATCACATTCCACTCCTATCGTAGAACATTCGCTACGCTGCAAGCGGCTGCCGGAACAGACATCCGTACCATACAAAGCATGATGGCTCACAAGAGTATAACCACAACCCAAAGGTACATGAAAGTAGTGGACAGCAACAAGCGTGAAGCCAGCAAGAAAATCACCCTGACACGGAAAGACTGACAGGCATTTTGTCCACCTGTTTTAGCGGATATAGTTTGATTTTGAGCGAAAAATCGGACTATATCCGTAATTTTTGTGTAAAATCGGACGATTATAACTCATTATTTATCAGTATCTGGAATAACGCACATAACTTTGGCATACAGTAATTCCAAATAGTGATAGAAGATGACAAATACAGAACAAATCCGAACTAAGAAAATAAGTCTTATCCTTGCGCTATCCGTTATCATTTTTGCGGCCATAGCCACTTATTTTACCCTTTGCCATGACATCAACATCATGCGCATAACAACTCCTGTAATTCTCGGACTGGCGATGTCCATCATATTATGTGGAGTCCTGCAGAAATTTTTCTATAATTGGCTGACGAAAAATCCCATCCATTTCTCTTTTGATGAACAATCCTCTCCTGTTATAGAATCAGAGAGCACCACAGAGCCTGTTTGTATTGCCGAAATACCCCCTGCCGAACAACCGGCGGATTCTTCTGAACAGGAGTATTCTCCGTACCTACAGTCAAGTCAAGAGCCTGTCGTCCCCGATTGTTCCAATGAATCTCATTTGGAAAAGTATGATTCCATTCTGGAAGAACTCAAAGAGAAAGAACTGAAAAGGCAAGTAAAAGTTATGGATGCGATTCGGGAATATGTAACCATCAAGACTGCCCCCTATCTCTCCAAAGAGGCTATAGCGACTCTCATTTCCAACATTGAGTACATGGCTTGTGATCAGCCGGAGCTCTACAAACCGATTCGTTCCAATATTGACAATCCGCTACGGTCACCGGGACTTCGTCATCTGGCGTGGAATGTAGGTGAACGATTGAGAGTACCATTGGCGAAAAGAGCCGTCTTTATCAAAGCATCATTCCCATATGAACTTGAAAGCGCAAGTCATGAATATCTCAGACTTAATTTGCGGGATCAGGTAGCAAGTCAGATTCCAATTGATGTACCTGAAAAGGGGGACTATCGCTTCCATTTGGAAACAGATAACGATGAGTCGTAATAAAAAATGTATGCAGATGAAATAATTAATCCGGTCTGTATTGTTCTGCAAAGCTTCATTGGGTTGGTTCGCAGCATGTTAAACGATTAAAAAGTTATAATATGAAAACAGACCAACTTACATTCAATGACTTGCCGGCAGTAGTCGGCGAACTTTGCGATCGGATAGCAAGCATGGAAAATCTGCTGACAGAAAAACTGTCCAAGCAGCATGAAGTAAAAGAAAACACGCACGTCCCCATGACCGTGCAGGAAGCTTGCGCCTATCTCAAAATGCCATTATCGACATTTTATTACAAGGTCAAAAAAGATGATATTCCAGTCATCAAGCAAGGGAAACATCTATACATTTACCGGGATGAACTGGACAAATGGCTGGAATCCTCCCGAAAGAATCCGGCTCCGCAAACTTTCGAAGAAGAGAACGAAGCCATGCTCGCTTCCCATCGCCGTAAACCTAACCTTAAAAACTGGTAATGATGGAGAAGACGGACGAAGCGATACCTTCACGTGAGGAACTGGCTGTTTATATAGAGGAAGCAGCCGTGAGCGTCACGAATAACTATGAAGAGGCGCCGGCGGTGTTGATGGTGGATGATGCTGTTATAGGCACATTGGGAAATTTCAGTGCTTCCATCGGGAAAGCCAAAAGCAAGAAGACTTTCAACGTTTCGGCCATTGCCGCATCAGCATTGAGTGGCCGCACTGTTCTTCGTTACCGCTCCATGTTCCCCGAGAACAAGAGGAAGATTCTGTATATTGACACGGAGCAGGGACGCCATCATTGTCAACAGGTACTGAAGCGCATCCTGTGTTTGGCGGAACTGCCAGATGACATGGTGCCGGAGAATCTGATCATGTTGTCTCTGCGCAAGTTCGCACCAAGAGTGCGTCTGTTGATAGTCGAAGAAGCTATCGGCACCACACCTGATTTAGGTCTGGTCATTATAGATGGCATCCGTGATTTCCTTTACGACATCAATTCATCCAGTGAATCTACCGAAGTTATCTCGAAATTCATGCAGTGGACGGACGACAAACAAATCCATATCCATACTGTCCTGCATCAGAACAAGAATGATGAACATGCGCGTGGTCACATTGGCACGGAACTCAACAACAAGGCGGAAACCATACTACAGGTAGAAGTAGACAAAGAGGACAAAGCCATAAGTGTGGTCGAAGCCGTGCACATCCGGGACCGGGACTTTGAACCTTTCGCTTTCCGCATAAACGAAGACGTCCTGCCCGAACTGGTAGAACCATATCTGTCCAAAGAGAAGAAGAGCGGGCGACCAACTAAAGAACCGTTCGATCCGGAGAGGGAGATTCCAGAAACTGTACATCGTGCTGCAGTGGATGCCGCTTTTGTCAATGGCAATATTGGCAGTTATGATGATTACCTGGAACGTCTGAAGGAAGCTTACGGATTGCACAATGTAAAACTCGGCTACAACAAGGCTGTCAAAGTAGCCACCTTTCTTGGCAACAAGCAGATGGTCATAAAGGAGGGGAAAAATTATATTCTCAATCCAGAATGCCGCTATTAATAAGGTGTGTAATAATTGATAAAATGCAAGGCATTGAGGATGAGGATGACAGGAGTTTACTTTGGTAAATGACTGAGTCCGAATTCCGAAAATAACGCCGCAGTTTACAATTAGGACAACCTTAGAACTTTACTTTATTGCAGGGGCGTATATATTAGAATAAAGCAAAGTCGGCAGGAAATCATCATGTGAGATACTCATTTTCTCCCCTCTTTTAGTGGATAATATTATCCTGCATTTCCTTGTCCAAGTGCCAATTCATTATACGCATCCGATATGGCTTGCGGGGAAGGATAAACAGGTAACTGTTTCGAGATATGCCAAGGTATAACCTCACTGCGTTACGGTTGTACATTGGCGCTCTTGCTTGCTCAGTTCCTTCGCCAGTACGGCACTCGCAAGCTCGCACCTTTTCAACCATTATAACAATGATTCAAATGAAAGAAAATATTTACAATACATCAACTTCCCCGAAAGAAACAAGAAGCGTCTTTGTCGGGGCAAAAGTCACTCCAAGCCAGAGAGACCATATAAAATCACTGGCCGAACAATGCGGCATGACCGTAAGCGACTACATATTGTCATGTGCGTATAACTTCAAGCCCAAAGCGAGGCTCACGAAAGAAGAGGCGGCACTGCTGCAGAATCTGGACAATTGCCGGTCTGATCTCGTAAAATATACCTCCGCACTTCACGGAATGTCCACAAAGCAGCGGATGGTAATGTTCAATCAGATTCCGTTCATGGTTGGCTGGCTCGGAGAACTTTCCAATGTTGCCGAAGGCGTCTGCCAATTCCTGGAAGCCGTAAAGGAGAAAAACAGAATTCCGTCCAACCCTCAATCCGAAGAAAAATGATTGCAAAAGCCAAAGCCATATCTTACGGTATCAATGACCTTCGTTATATTACTGGTGAATCAAAACACAAGAAGCATCCGGAAAAAATATATCGGGTATTGGACAATCTGTTGCCCCCTGATCTGGACGCTATGGGAATATGGAACTCCATGCAGTTGACCCTTTCCCAGCATCGGCCGATAAAGAATTCCATAATCAGAATAGAGTTGAGTCCATCGCCTGAGCATACCAGTTTCTATGACATTGAGGACTGGCAAAAGCTCTGGCACGAGTTCGCTGAAGAGTTCGACAAACAAGTGATCACCGGTAAGGACGGGAAAGTCCGTTCATGTCCGACCAATCTGGCAAACAGCAAATACACGGTTTACCTGCACATGGAATCCAAAGGGAAAGTTCCCCATCTCCATGCTGCAATTTGCCGCTTTGATGAAAACGGGAACATCAACAATGACCATAACATTCATCTTCGGGCACAACGTGCAGCCGAGCGAGTTGCAGTGAAACGTGGCTGGAAGACTGCGGAAGAAATCCGAAGTCGCAACATTCCGGAAGTAAGCAGAGAGTGCATGGAGGTATTGAGAACCATGCCATCGTGGTCATGGGAAGAATACAAGAAGGCACTTGCCAGGAGAGGCTATTCTGTATATGAACGGAAAGACAAGAAAGATGTTCTTCGTGGATATGCGATCCTCAAAGGGAATACCAAATACAAGGCTTCCGAACTGGGAGTGGCCCGTAACCTGATGATTTCGAAACTTCCCCGTACCTGGCAAAAGCTACACTACCGGGAGAGACTTGCCGCTCAGGTCAATACTTTTCAAAGCCATCGGCCGGAACCTGTTCAAAAACTGGCAGCCGGTATGGACTATACTCACTATCGTTCCGGCTCGGTATCCTACACGCTTTCTTCCCATGGCGGAACGGAACAGCGTTTCTATATTCCGGAGCGGGTACTTGACTATTTCAACGAAGAGTTCGACTACCGGGAGGTTGCCAACTGCAGCGAGCTGACCGACATAGCCGTTGCACTCTTTGTTGGTATGCTTGATACGCCCGCCGTATCTAACGGAGGTGGTGGCGGAGGTTCGCAAAGCGATCTCCCCTGGCGGGACAAGGATGATGACGACCTGCAATGGGCCCGCCGCTGCGCACGTGCTGCTACCCTCCTATTGGGCAAGAAACCAAGAACAGGATTAAGACGATAAAGTCATGAAACAGGCATACAAAAAGCGACCGCCTCGTGCGACCGCTAATAGTCCGCCGGTCTTGGTGGATATGGGGAAATTACTTTATAAATCTGTTAAATCTGAAATTAATGGAGATTTCCAATATATAATTTACATATAATCAATATTTTACTATTTTCACTCCTTTAATTAAGAAACAACCCAGAAACAAAACAATCAATTAAAGCAAATTCAGACCTTTTCTATTTTCATTAGGTTTCATTCCTTTCACTTGTTTGCACAAGGAGTCCGAGTTTTACTGTGAGCAGTTATTCTCTCTGCTCCAAGAGACATTTATTGATAAACATACTTGCAGCCAAAAAAGAAAAACTCCCGATCTCTCTTCAGTCTGTGCTTCCCTTTTATTGGCAACCAAAACCGCTTTTACCGTAATAGCCATAGGCATACTGACAAGCAAATATGCCTATCTAAATATAGTTTACTTTGGTTTAGCTTATATATAGAGCTAATAGACTAAAGTAAACTGAATTTTTTCAGCTTGTTCAACGATGCAGCCAAAAGAAAAATGGCTGTAACCAATAAGTTTTGGCGCAGCCATCTTTTTTCCCTTTGTTTGACTTTACTTTAATGAACGTATATATGAGACGGGAATAAAGTAAAGTTCGTATTTTTCTTTTCGCTGCATGTATTTACACATATACCGCCAAAACTCAATATTAGCAATTCTGATTATATGTCCGCTCAAAAACAAACTCCTGTAGCCACCGTTGAAACGATGGATTATCTTGGTATTCCTTGTAGAGTTCCAACCCTGAAGTCATTGATTTAAGAATAATCGCCATCAATGCTTTGTCGCTTTCAATTCTCGCAACCGCTCTATCAGAATTACGAATTGCATTCTGATAAGCCTCATTTTTAGCAACCTCTTCGGGAATAGCAGCGATTTGTTGGCGGATACGATCTGAATCCGTCCAGGGAATATTTCCGAATCGAGTGTTGAACTCTTCCAAAATCGTTGTCAGCGACTGAAGATTCGGGGATGTAATGCCTCCGCTCCGTCCTACGGGAATGGCTTGGACTTCCGCTTTTTCATTGTCCAAAATAATACGTTGTTCTTCCTGAATCGTATTTTTGTAGCTATTGAAATCCACAGCATCAAGTAACCCTTCTGTATAATCATCTCCTTCCGGAGTCGGCAGCTTGTGAATAAGCAAATTGAGAAAAATACTCAACTTTTCCCATTCCGCACTTCCAAAAGGCAATATGGCAGCCAAGAAGGCATAGGTTCTGATAAAACTTTTGGCACTGCTCTTGAATTTTACCTGTGAATCGGTATTCAAAGTCTTGTAATTCTCGGTACATGTATCCAAAATCGAATCAATCATTTCACGATCCGACGCACCAAGGAACAATCCCACCAAACGTTCGACATCTTCAGCCGTATATACTTGATGTTTTTCCAGTTCGGCAATAAGGTCATTGAGTTTATTAGGGTCGGTTTCCGAAGCTAATTCAGTCGTTTTGTAATAACGCTGGAACGATTTTTTAATGTCTTCCGGATCATTGGCAAAATCAAGAACAAATGTGTCTCGTTTTTTGGGATGGGACCGATTGAGTCGAGACAAAGTTTGTACGGCTTTGATATCCGTCAGAATCTTGTCTACATACATCGTATGAAGCAGCGGCTCATCATAGCCCGTCTGGAACTTATTGGCAACAATAAGAAAACGATAGGGGTCTTTCTTGAAGCGATCTTCAATCTCTGCGCTCGGAAATCCATTCAACGAGGCTTCGGTCATCTTTCCGTACTCCCTGTATTTGTTTGGCAACTCCTTTTCTCCGGAGAATGCGATTATGGCTTTATACTGGCTTCCTCGTTCTTCCAGCAGTCGGCAAAATTCAAAATAGTAATCTATAGCTCGCTCGATACTGCTGGTCACGACCATTGCACGAGCTTGTCCTCCTATTTTCCCTTTGCTGATGACATTCGTATGGAAGTGCTCAACCATAATAGCCGCTTTGTGGTGGATTGTAGTTCGATCGCCTTCAACATAGGCACGGAGTTTGGCTTGTGCCTTTTCTTTGTCGAATAACGGGTTATCTTCCGTTTTTTTCACAAGTTTATAGAAACTCGATACCGGGGTATAATGTTCCAGCACATCCAGAATAAATCGTTCCTGAATCGCTTGACGCATTGAATAGGTATGAAAAGCCACATGTCGTACTTGCCCGTCAGTCTGTGGTATCGCATCTCCAAACATCTCCAAAGTCTTGTTTTTGGGTGTTGCGGTGAATGCGTAATAATTAGCATTTCGGACCATCCGATGCCCTTCTATAAGTTTGTTGATTTTATCTTCGATATCTTCCTCGTCGTCGCATACATTTCCCGAAACGGCCATATTCATCTTGGCAAACAGGCTTCCCGTCTGGCTCGAATGGGCCTCGTCGATAATGATGGCAAACTGTTTGTCCTTATTTTCCGTGCCTATACTCGACAAAATGAACGGGAATTTGTGAATGGTTGTAATAATTATCTTCTTTCCCGCATTAAGTAGCGAACCGAGTGTGGAAGAGTCGTCGGCCCAGCCAACAACGCTCCGCTCCTGCATGAATTGTCTGATTGTATCCCGAATCTGTCGATCAAGATTCACACGGTCCGTAACCACGATAATTGAATCGAAAAAGGTCTTTCCACTTTTCTCCAGTTTGACCAACTGATATGCCAGCCATGCAATCGAATTCGATTTGCCGCTCCCGGCGCTGTGTTGAATCAGATAGCGTTTCCCCACTTCATTCCGGAGGGTATCGGCCAACAGTTTGCGAACCACCGTCAATTGATGATAACGTGGGAAAATCATTGTTTCGCCGACAACCTTGTTCGTCTTCCGATCGATTTTCTCGACCACCTGCGAATAATTCTCCAAAATATTCGACAACGATTCCTTGGTCAGAATCTCTTTCCAGAGATAATCGGTCTTGATGCCATCCGGATTGGGCGGATTGCCTGCACCGTCATTGTTCCCCTTGTTGAACGGCAGGAACCAGGACGCCTTACCGCACAACCGTGTACACATTTTCACCTCGTTGTCATCGACCGCAAAATGTACCGCACATCGCTTGAAGTTAAAAATCAACTCCTTCGGGTCACGGTCATTCATGTATTGATTGACCGCATCATCGATATTTTGTTTGGTCAGTCTGTTCTTCAGTTCGAATGTAGCGATTGGCAAGCCGTTTATAAAAATTGCCAAATCCAAAGCCAATCGGGGAAATTCCTTGGAATAGGTCACCTGCCTCGTGACACTGAAAATGTTCCGGGCATACAACGCTTTCGCCATCGGATTTTGTTCCGAGGGTGTAGAATAGTAAAGGTCAAATTTATAAGCCAGATATCTGAAACCGTTGCGAAGGATGTTGATAATCCCAGCCTCGCCCAATTTCTTGCGCAGACTGACAAAAAATTTGTTCCGCTCATATTCACTATCCAGAATATGTGAGGCTTTCATCTTTTCGGGCTGTGTGGCTTGCAGGAACCGTAATACCCGCCCTTCATCGAGCGCATACTCCTTACTGAACTCGGCAGCCTTGCCGAGCTCGTAACCATTCACATCGACCAGATAGTCGGATATTATCTTCTCCAAACCGGCTTCGCTGATATCTGTTGCCATAATATTTCTCCTTTTTATTTTTATTCTTATTCTTCGCTTGGTATTTCTACTCTTCTGACATCGACTTTTCCTGTTACAATATCAGAAATTAGACGTTGCTTATACTCTTGCAGGTAATTGATTTCCGCCTTAAGTTTTGCGATATATTCGTCTATAACATATAGTCGATTTTTAATATACAGTACGATCTTTTGCTGTTCTTCAATAGGAGGAATAGGAATAAAATGCTTTGCTAACATTGCATAATTGATATTCTGCCCTTCTCGAATACCTGTAACACACGTTTGTAACAACTGAATAAAATCATGCGATTTAAATAAATGTTTGAAATATTCACTATTACGTTTATCCTTTGGTGTCAATATTGTATATGCGGCACTAATTATACCTTGATAGTAAGCATACTCTATACCTCCTTGAAACGAACGAAGGCTAATCACAAAATCACCACTCTTTACCAATTTAAGTTTATCAAAATCTTTGTTTACAACTACAACTCTGTTATCATACATATCTTGAGGTATTACCCCTCTTGACTGTGTAGCACATAAAATTGGTTCATTAGGATATCCCTTTTCACTCCTTTCTTGTAAACAATTCTTTATTTTACGAACTTCCCAATGAGCCGGAATTTTTCCCAACCATTCGATTCCGCTCTCTTTCATCGGGACATTGGGATCGAGGCCACGGGTAACAACGGCGGCAATTTCCGCCTGCTTTAATTCAGATAGAGTTTGTAACTCTCTCTCTCTCTGACATATACGTTCATTTATCTTGTTTGACTTATAATCCAGATAGGCAACAATTTGCCGTTGTTCCTCTTCGGGAGGTAATAAAATATAATATTTTTTTAATTCTTTATAGGTTAATGTCAAACGAATTCCTGTTCCTAAACCGTTGAAAACTTTTCTACTATCAAGTGCTTTGAATAAATACGTTACATACTTTGATGATAGATTATTCCTAACTCTGACAGCAAAATAAGCCGAAGTAATAATTCCTGTATAATCAGCTCTTGCTATGCGTTGGGTGACAAAATCATAATTGAGATTCAGCCCATTAATCAGAATATCATCTTTTCTAAATATTATACATTTTGATAAACTGCTTACGTCCTCAATATTAACATCTGGTTTTAGAATTATGTCTCCAAATTTGAATTGAGATGGATGTAAAAAACATAATGAAGTATTCAAATCCCTAACTTCTGTTAATACTGATGAAATTCTTGTCAATTCCCAATGAGTTGGAATTTGACCAAGCCATTCGATACCGCTGTCCCTATATGTTGGATATACTGTCATTTCTATTGTGCCTCAAATTTACTTTTAATCAGATTCAAGAATGTCTGGTTCCTTGCATTAGCATCGTTAACAACTGCATCGAGATCCAGAATATAACGTACCGCTGGAATCTTTATACCCGCCTCCCAATCTACAGTAATATCATTCGTATTTACAAAAACATTCCCTTTAGAATATAAAGGATGGTATCCTGCTGATGATAAATGTGATTTGTAATCATTGTCAAGTTCAACTACTCCGTATAGCCACAATGATTGCACTTTACCGGGGTACAATCCATATAATCCTCGCGCTCTTTTCTCGAGTTGAACTTCTACCCGAACATTATCCTCAGGCTTTAATCCTTTGCGCTTTAATTCAACAATTACGACATCAAATTTATCTTTAGTTTTTGGATCGTCCGAAAAGATAATTGCAATATCCGGTCTATCATCATCTTTTATAACCTCGCCTTTTGTTAATTCTTGAAGCAAGTCTGTCATTTCCATATCACTTAAGACTGTGGAATACGTCATAAACTTGTCATCTAATATCCATGTATTGTTTATGTAAATATCTTGGCTGAAATCTCCAGAACGAAGAATCCTTTTCATCGGAACCAATATGTTGTGAATTTCAGACTCTCGATCCTTTTTATCAATCTTTTTTAATCGGTCAATCGTTTTCTGGCGGAATAACACATATTCTGTTAATGCCCTACCAGCCAAATTCATTGACTTTTCGAATTCAGGATCAGTTAAATCGGTTGACTTACAAAGAATATCTCGCTGATCTTTGATAAAACGCGTCTGCGCTTCCTTGATAACTTCATTTTTTGAACTTATTCCAATCGTATCTTCTTCAAAATAACCTCTCAAATGGGGAAATTGATTGTTTAATTGTTCGGATGTACGCTGCGTCTGTTCTATTATTTTGGGTGCCAAATCAGAAAGTATGGTTATTATTTCGTCTCTAAATATTTTTTGGAGCATTCTCATGTCAGACGGTTTAATCGTTATGACCTGCCGAGTAGCATCCGTTTGCCCTTGAAAAGAATCTGAGTATAAAATAAATACCATATCATATCCTTTGGGGATACTCTCATCAGCAAAGACATCTATTGATTCATTTCGATTATCAATAGATATAGCAGTAATTACCGATGAATCTTTTATATCGCACTCTTTAACAGAGTAATACAGTGTCATCTCCCCGTCAAGGGAATATTTAGACACAATTGATTTCTCATTCAACTCAGGAATAGAAGCTGCACTAATTGTACGTACTACGTTTGTTTTACCTATGGTAGATTGGATAGTGATATTTATATCATTCCCATTCTTTTTTGCTTTGTATAATAGAGAATAAAATTTCTTTAAAATTCGTCTTCTTATCCATTCGGCATCAGCAAAATTTTTCTCTTTTAATTTAGATAAGTTATATCCTGTCATTTCCAGAGTACTGCCGCTCTCGTGCTCACTATCTAAAGTAGAACTATTGTTCGGAGCATCAGCCCCAAATTCCTTATCAAAATTAAACTCACGATATTGATTTCCATTATAGTGGCTGATTACCTTAACGTTATCAAAATAGAACAGGTAAACCAATCGCCCAAGGCCACGATGTGTTTTGTCGTCTTTGTCAACTTCCAAAAGGCGACAAAATTTTATGTATCGCTCATCAGTAAAACCAATACCATTATCGGAAATTGTCAAATGGAAAGACTTTATATTAGAAAGCGTAGATGCAGAAAAATGAATATGTATTTTTGAGGCTCCTGCGTCCAATGCATTAGCGACAGCCTCCAGATAAACCATATCAAATGAAGACTGTGAAAAGAACATTGAAATAGCTTGTTTTAGATTGATCTCCATAATTAATTTAATATTTGGTTCAACAATCCTTTTGTCGATTCCTCTATGGCCCGAATGTCGGCCCGAATCTCATCGAGCGTTCGCAACTGCTTGGGCTTATAGAAATATTTGGTGAAACTCAATTCATAACCAATTACATAATTGTCCGTATTGACAATGGCATCGGGCGTATATGGAAGAATCTCGTTCCGAACAAAAGCTTCGATACCTCCTTCATAGGTCAGTGGAACTTGTTCCTTATCACGCAGCGTCTTGTCGATTTCGATTTTACCCCGTTTGTTCTTGACGATAATGCCTTGCTCGTCGCGTTTGGGACGGTCAACCGTGATTTCCCAGTACCCGAATTCGGAATTGTCAAAAATCTTGCTGATAGGCGTCTCCTCAAAATCCATATAAGCCCGAAGTATTTGTTCATTGATTTCCGGCGTAAATTCGCAATTTTTCTCACCGAGGTTCTTACGGAGAGGTGATTTCAGACCGGTAGCATCAATCAATTGAATTTTCCCTATCCTTCGGGATTCCTTACGGTTCGTGACAATCCAAATGAAAGTTCCAATGCCTGTATTGTAGAACATCTTCTCGGGAACAGCAATAATAGCCTCCAAAAGGTCATTTTCGATAATATATCTCCGTAAGTTACTCTCACCGCCTCCTGCATTACCGGTAAAAAGCGACGAACCATTATGGACTTCAACAATACGAGTTCCCAACTCGGTGGTATCCTTCATTCGACTAATATTGTTCGCCAAAAATAACATTTGGGGGTCACCAATATTAGGAACCAATGAATAGGCCGGATTTCCATCGTATGCTATCAGGAATCTGCCATCGGTAATATCCTTTTTATCTTTCAATCCCCAATTCTCCAAATCTCGTTTCCAAGGAGTCCCGAATGGTGGATTGGAAATGCAGAAATCGAACTTCATACCCGCTTTACCGTCTTCGGAAATGGTCGACCCAAACGAGATATTATTTGCTTCTTCTCCGTCTCCTTTGATAAGAAGGTCCGATTTGCATGTCGCATAGGTCTCCGGCTGTAATTCCTGACCAAAAATATGCGTATTGATGCGTTTGCCGCGAGCTTCGGCAAGTTGCTGAAGGCGCTCTTCGCTTACGGATAGAATACCTCCGGTACCACAAGCCCCGTCATAAATCAAATAAGAGCTGTCGGTAATTTTATCCATGATGGGAACAAATGCAATTTCGGCCATCAATGTGACAATATCACGAGGCGTAAAGTGCTCTCCTGCTTCGGTTACATTGTTTTCTTCGTTGAATCGACGTAACAACTCCTCAAAGACGGTACCGATAGAATGATTGTCAAGAGCAGGCAGACGCACAGAGCCATCATCAAATAAGACGGGACGATTACTTAAATTGATTCTATTGTCGACAAATTTTTCGATAAGCAACCCCAATACGCCACCTTCGACCAGTGTATCTATCTCATTGCGAAATTTGAATTTTGTAATAATGTCCTGAACATTGGCACTAAAGCCATCCAAATAAGCAATGAAATCCAATTTTAATTGTTGGGAATTGGTCCTTGATTTCAAATCTTTGAGCGTAAATGGAGAACTGTTGCAGAATGCTTGTCCAGCAACAGCACACAATGCTTCGTCTTGTTGAATGATATTGGCTGCGGTTAAGCGTTCTTTCATCGCTAAAACCTCTTTTTTCGTATCCTCTAAAACGGCATCGAAGCGTCTCAATACAATCATCGGGAGAATCACTTTACGGTAATCCCCCTTGTTATATACGTTTACAAGAACATCGTTAGCAATATTCCATATAAATGAGACCAGTTGGTTATGTTGTATCTGTGTCATATCGTTTATTAGTCTTTTAAGCATCCAATAGGAACCACATAAACTCCGTCTGCACGTCGATAGGCAAATTTTCCTGTAGCCGTCAACACCATTAAGAAAGACGGGGCTTTCATTTTATCCGTATCTATCTTTGCAGCCAATGTTTTTAAGGTAGTTGCGCCTTGCTCTATAAGTTGGTCTCCGCCAAGTTTTATTTCGATAAGGCCAAATTTACCATTGCGCAGATGAACAACTGCGTCACATTCGAGGCCGTACTTATCTCGAAAATGATAAACTTGTCCATCTAAAGCGCTCGCAAATACGCGTAAATCCCGGATGCAAAGCGTCTCAAACAACAACCCCATTGTATTCAGATCATTAATCAGGTCCTTGGGGCCAAGACCCAAAGCGGCAACAGCAATTGACGGATCAACAAAGTACCTGGTATCAGATGTCCGAATAGCTGTCTTTGAGCGCAGATTAGGATTCCATGCAACAGAATCTTCTATGACAAAAATTTTTTTCAGAGCGTCAATATAAGAAGCAACTGTTTTTACATCCGTTGATTCCTCATCATTCACTCGCATATCTTCTACAATAGTACTGATGGGAGCCTGAGAACCTTGATGTCGAGCATATGAACGCATCAATCGTTTTGCCCGTTCTTGATTGCGTCGAACGCCATCTACTCGAGAAATGTCCGAACGCGTCACAGCGTCATAATAGTATTTCACTTGATCCAGCGCAATATCTCCTGTTTGCAATGATGCACGAGGCCACCCACCTCGACAAATTAAAAAAGCAATATCATCAAGCGATAATTTATTGATTCCCATTATATTATCTGGAGTTTCAAACATCCCTTCCAAACTCACTTCTCCAGAAGATTCCCCCGACTCGTATAAACTCATGGGACGCATAGTTAGCCATGCAAATCTACCTGCTCCTGAATGATGAATTTCTTCTGTTTTTGCAGGAACAGCCGAACCAGTTAAAATAAAAAGACCTTCGCCTTCTCTGTGATCGACTTCAAAGCGGATTGTATCCCATAATTTGGGAGCAAGTTGCCATTCATCTACCAATATGGGACATTCTCCGACCAACAACGCTTTAGGATTTATATCAGCCATACGGAGATTCTGTTCTTTGTACAAAGGATCGTCCATGTAGATGATTGTGGACGCCTGTTGCTCCGCAGTTGTAGTTTTACCGCACCATTTAGGTCCTTCAATCAAAACGGCACCGATACCTGCCAGCTTTCGTTGTAACTCCTTATCCGCAATTCTCGGTTTATATGTCTTCATATCTATATACTGATTATAAGGCAAAGATAATACTATATTTTAGAATTTCCATATGTGGCTAAATTAAATTACCCTTTTTGGCTAAAAAATACAGTGCCATTCGGCTGTATTTCTTTGTGCTTTTTGGATAAAACGTAGTTGAAATCCTGAATAATCAAGTGGAAGTTTAGCGATAATTCGCTTCAATAATTGTGTTATGTTCTTGCCACAACCATTCTCCAACGGGCTTGCCCGTCTGCCACGAAATCGCTTTTTGGGGAGCCTAATACCTTAAATATGAATATCAAAAGAAAGAAACGGAAGCAAAAGCAACTTATAATACTAATTTATAGATACTTATAAAATCACCTTTGATTCCTTTCGTTTTATTAAATAGCTTATTTTTGCTGTAATTTTGTTACTCGTTTTTGCGATAAATACGGGGAATTGTGTTACCTTTGTAGCTGTAACAAAATTAGAAGTGATGGAAGGAGACAGAGGCAAATATACAAAAGATCCCGTAAAAGTCCGGTTTACTACCAAGGCAGACGGGCGTAAATCCATATCTTTTGAGATTTACCAGAATGGAAAGCGCACGTATGAACGTCTTCCTGATTTGTTCCTGCTTGTGGAGACGGATGACAATTCCATCAGAAAAAACCGTGCAACCTTAAACAAGGTTGAAAAACTCAGAAAGCAACGTACTAAAGAACTCCAGAAGAACCCGGTACCGGATAAATATATTTCAATCAAAGATACGGGACAATCCCCCATCATGTTATCTTCATGGATGGACCAATACTATACAATCCAAAAGGACAGAGGTGTAAGAGAACTATCGAACATCACAAGAACCAAAAAATTCCTTTTAACATACAGTGAAGATTTAGAGTTGTGTCAGATTGACAAGTCTTTCTGCATCGGTTTTTCCAATTATCTTAAGACTGAATACAAAATGTCGGATGGGAGATGTCTGAGCCCCAAATCTGGATTCAATATACTCTGCGAACTGAATACAGCCCTTAACACGGCTGTCCGTGAAGGAATACTTGTTACAAATCCCTTTTCCCTTTTATCGTCGTCTGAAAAGATACAGCCGGTCGAAGTTATCAGGGAATATCTTACAATCGATGAAGTAAAGCAGCTTATCAGAGCAAAGTGCGGAAATGAAACTGTAAAACGTGCATTCCTGTTTTCCTGTAATTGCGGACTGCGCCTGAGCGATGTCAGAGCCCTCAAATGGAAAGACATCTACAGTGACAATGGTACATGGAAGGTGGCTACCAGAATGAAAAAAACTGAAAATGTCGTTTATATTCCTCTGCCCGGACAGGCACTGAAATGGTTGTCGGACATTGAAAGGAATGCTGACAGCAATGTGTTTCCTGATCTGACTCCCTATGCTCTCTCAAAGTATCTTAAGCCATGGGTAAAGGAAGCCGGAATCATGAACAAGAATGTTTCATACCACACGGCCCGGCATACCTATGCCACCATGCTTCTTACTCTTGGTGTTGACCTTTATACTGTATCAAAACTCTTGGGGCACACCAGTATCAAACACACACAACGGTATGCAAAAATCATCAGTCAGAAAAAAGACGATGCAGTCCGGTTGATAGATAACAAACTATAAATCCCCATATATATGACAAATAAAGTAACAATCAAATCCACAAAGGAACCCGTCAGACTCCGTGTAAAGAATCTGGCCAACGGAGTACAGTCACTTTATCTGGACTGTTATGTGGACGGAAAGCGCAGCTATGAGTTTCTGAAACTGTATCTGATACCGGAGAAAGGAGCCATGGCAAAGGCTCAAAACGAAGCCACTCTACAGGCTGCCAACGCCATAAAGATGACCCGTATTCTTGAAATAACCAACAACAAGGCCGGTCTGAAGAATACTTCACTGAAAGCCAAGCAGACACTGGCCGACTGGATGGAAACTTTCAAGAAGAAGCAGGCACAGAAGGGTATCAAAGACCAGAAGCTGATTCACAAGACCATAAATGTGCTGACAAAATACAATATAAACATTCCGCTAAACAAAATTGACAGGCAATACTGCATCGGATTCATGAGCTTCCTGAAAAATGATTACCGCACACGTAGCGGGAAACAGGTTCAGACATTCACGATAATCAGTTATATGTCCTGTCTGCGTAATGCCTTGAACACGGCAGTCCGTGAGGACATCATATCAGAAAATCCCATAAACAAGCTTTCCGTCCAAGACAAGATAAAGGTACCAGAAAGCAAAAGGGAATTCCTGACAATAGATGAACTGAAAAAAGTTGAAGAAACGGAAAATCCCCATAAGCATATCAAACAGGCTTTTCTGTTCGCCTGCTATTGCGGTTTGAGATATAGCGATATCCGTCAGCTCAGATGGAAGGATCTCATTAAGGACGGTGACCAGTGGAGACTGAACAAGCTGATGCAGAAGACAGGAACACCCATATATCTTCCTATATCCAAGAAAGCCATCGGCTGGCTCCCGGAAAAAGGTAACATGAGTGATGAGTGTCTTATCTTCCCTAAACTTCCGCGCGAGATCTGCACAAAGAGGTATATCACTCCATGGATGGAAGCCGCCGGAATAAGTAAGCCGATAACGTTCCACTGCAGCAGGCATACTTTCGGAACGATGATGCTGACTTTGGGAGTTGACTTATACACTGTAAGCAAACTGCTTGGGCATACCAAGGTGGAAACAACCCAAATATATGCGAAGATCATCAACAAGAAAAAGGATGATGCAGTCAGTCTTATAGACGATGCATTCAGTGACATGGAATTTTAGTATTGATTACATAACCCCACTATTAAGATGTATATTGCTGAAATAACTGAAAGGTTGCTTGAAGTAAACAGGCTCCTTTTAAAATATATCAAAGATACAAAACTGACCTTTGAGGAAAATCTGGTTTTTTCCGGATTCTATCATGACTACAAAGACATAAACAGTATAATCAACTCGGCTGAAAAAGAGTTAAACGACAGCCCGGCAATACTCATGGAACAGGCAAAAGCCTTGGCTGCCGCTGCGGCTGACTTCCTTGCCACATATGAAAGTCACGAGGATATATTTGGCTCTTATAATCCGCAACCAGTCTGCGACAGGCATATCAAGCCGCTTGAAAAGGAATATGACTCTATTGCATATGCCGCTTCACAACTATGGAAACGGTATTCTCAAATGAGTGTCCGCATGGACTATCTCAATCCTGAAGATGACGATTACAAGGCCATAGAAAAAGAATCCGAGGAGGTAAAGGCAAGATATGAAGCAGAGAAAGCCAAGAGTGATGAGACATACCGCTTTTACACCGCAGAACGTGAGAAAACAGCCAAACTTTATTTTTTTGAGATGATATACCTTGAAATGCTGGTTGTCCGAATGAAAAGGATTGCAGACAGCATTATCAAAGATATAGAAGAACTGAAATCCGAAGGTAAAATATGACAGGACTGTACTTGAAAGAAACGGCCAAACTATTTGATATAGTAGATTTGACCATCTGTTGCAGCCTGTACAAGATCTGCAACGGCAACCAGTTTGAACACATGAAAGGTACGGATTTCGTAGATTTCATGAACCTGAAAGAAGTTTCACGACCTGTTGTTGTCCGTCATCGTGAAAACAGCCGTGTCTGTTACCTGTTGTATGTCGTCAGTAAAGAGATAATGAATGAGTCTTTAGCAAAGGAGTGGATACAACACATGCTGGAACAGTGTAAAATCAGTCCCGGATACTACAAATCCCATTATAGAGATGCACTCAATTCCGGAACAGGAGAAACCAATGCCCAATTTGTCAAGGCAATCGAAAAAGCCATCGAAAAAGCAAAATCAGTGAAGTGACCACACAGAATTACAGAGCGACCACAGAGCTATACATCTTTTAACAAATCAAATGAAGCTATATTGTTGATTAACAACGATATGGCTTTATTCGTTTTTTGTCCCCAACCACAAATCGTACACATTGTTCCACTTGGGAATAGGCATAATTTTGCAACAGAGCAAAAGGAAAGAAAAAGCATTCAAAAACCTGTTTGCTGTCGAAACGGAAATAATAATTATAAAATAGAATCATATGACAAACAATTTATTGACAACGGTAGAAGCTGCCGAATATCTGGGGATGAAAAAGTCTTATCTGCATAAACTGATGATGAAAAAGGAGATTCCTTTCTACAAACCAAACGGCAAACTGTGCTTCTTTGACAAGGACGAACTTGATCAATGGCTCCGCAGGATACGCATAGCACCACAGGAAGAAGTGGACCGGCAGGCAATCGCCTATGTGACCCAAAAAGACCTACTTAAATAGCCTGTATTATGAACCTGTATGAATTGTTCAGTCTATTCTGGAGGGATAACGGATACAGGGCATTTTCCAAGACAGAAACAATCTTATACTTCTATCTTCTTAATATGGCAAATTCCGCCAGATGGCAGATGCCGTTTACAGGCTATACGGAAAGAATAAGTGCCGATCTTCAGACAACAAAGCAGAATATTGTAAAGGCCAGGGCCGGACTCCAGCAGCGAGGTCTGATTTCATTCACAGCCGGGACTGGAAAGGAGAATCCGCCTTTATATACCATAATTGACCGTACTTCTCAGTTGTCGGTGCCGTTGTCGGAGAACTTGTCGGTAAAGATGTCGGTGCCGTTGTCCCCTATTAATATAAAAGATAAAAATAGAAATAATAATATTCATAATATCAGCAACGGAAAATTGGAACTGGATGAACTGGAAATGATTCTTGCAAATGATGCTGCCTGGCTGGACTCGGTAATCCTTCAACGGGGAAGCGATATAGACCGTGAAACTGTACTGGAATACCTGAAAATGTTCATTGCCGAACAAAAAATGAAGTCATCCGACAAGAGGGAAATAATAGACATCCAGAAACATTTCCGCAACTGGCTGAACATTAAAATGAATTATAGACTAAAACATGAAAGAGCAGAATCAAAACGAGTCAACAGTGGACGTAGAGCTACTGAAATCACAGCTACTTCACCGGAAGATTACGATTGGCCGGTTTAGGCTGCCATATTCCTACGAACAGACAAAGGATATGCTGCTGGCCGCATACCAGGCAGAAGTCGAATACAGGTGCAGACATTTCACAACCTGTGAAGAATTTGAAAGCCAACGTGAACAGATTGCACGCTTCCTTACGGGAAATTCCGAAAAGTTCGGTCTGTTTTTCAGCGGAATGTGCGGAAATGGAAAAACCACATGGCTTAAAGCCATCCGTACCCTGATAAATTCATTGAACTTGCGCCATCCGCAGACCAATTCCAGTTATAGCGTATCGCTGTGGAATGCAAGGGAACTGGCTTACAGGTGCAAAGACGAATATCAGGAATGGGCTCGGATAGCCAGACTTCCAATCCTTGCGATAGATGATTTCGGGACAGACCCGAAGGAAATCATCAGTTTCGGCAATTGTCTTACCCCTATGATAGACCTGATAACAAAACGGTATGAGGAACAGCTGTTCACCCTTTTTACGACAAATCTGACATTTTCACAGATTAAGGAAAAATATGAGGAACGTATCGCCGACCGGCTTATTGAAATGGTCGTGCCCATCAGGTTTGGCAACAGTTCATACCGGAGCTGACATATTCTCCAAACAAGTTAAGACATGAAACAGGAAGAACTCAAAAAGGTACTCGCTAAAGTTGATCCTTTACTGGCAAATGCCGTTGATTCCATGATTTCCTTTATACACACTAAAGGAAAAGATAGTGTACCGTCGGAACGGCAGATAGAACAGGTAAATGCCTATTTTGATTCCATAGTAAGCTGTACCGGAAAAGACTATGAGAAGTGGAGCGAATACAGGTGGATAGCATCATACAATATAGAAATCGGAGCCATTCCATGCCTGGAGTACCACGAACTGGACTATCTGCACAAAGTCCTTGAATCAATAGCCAGAGACCACTCATATTATGAAGAAGCACAGGTACACTGGCACAGATAAAACTCCATTTATAAATCCGTCATCCACGACGAATATTGTACAATAGCCTGTTATAATGGCTTCCGTAGCATTGTACATCCTGTTCATAAAGTAGGACACTTTTTTAAGGGGTGTGGGAGCAAGATAGGTTTTTTGTGCCAAAAAACCACCGACTGAATGTCGGAAGGCTCCGCCTGGATGACCTTAAACAAACGGACATGACAGAATTTGCACCCACACCCCGAAAGGATTCAGAACGGAGAAAAGGAGGCCGCCCTCGAAAGGATTCGGCAGAGAAAAAGTGCCATTTTATAAAGGTCGGTTTTGATGAACTGAACTTCAAAAAACTAAAAAAAAGAAGCCGCAGGATGAAGGCTTCACTTTCCTCCATAGTCTATGATCTGGCAATAAACGGTAAGATAAACGAACCGCTCTCCCAGGAGATGATGGATTGTTTCAGGAAGCTCGCAGGAATGGCAAACAACCTGAACCAGCTGGCACACGAAGCGCACATTGCAGGCTATGAGGATGTGGCAGCAGCTGACAGGCTATTGTCAGAAAAGATAGATGAAGTGTTGAATAAATTAAGTGAACTGAGATAACGATGAATGCAAAAATAATGAAAGGAAAATCAGCCGGAGGTCTGATTGACTACCTCAATAGCATGAAAGAGAAAAATGCCAAAGTGATTTTTTCCAATGGTGTCAGTACAACCTCAAACCGGACTGTCGTTGCTGCCTTCAATCTCCAATGGGCAAACAGTTCTTCCAAGATAAAGGACAAGATGGGACATCTGGTAATCAGTTTCTCGCCCAAAGACCGGGAAAGGCTGACTGACGAATTTATAACGGAGCTCTGCAAGGAATACATGCAGCGTATGAAATTTCCGCCCACTATCTATCTCGGCTACCGTCATCTTGATCAAGAACACGATCATGTACACATCGCTTACAGTCGTATAGACAACGAAGGAAAGGCTATCACATGCGACAGCAACTATGCACGTTCAGTAAATATCTGCAAATCTATCCGGGCAAAATACGGACTTTCTGCTCCATCAAAGAGAAAAAAAGATGTAAACCGAGACAGACTTATCGGAAAGGATAAGGTCAAATATCATATCATGGACATAGCTTTCCCTATTCTTGACAAAGCCAGTTCGTGGAAAGAATATATCTCAAGGCTGAAATCAGAAGGTGTCAATATAACCATGGTAAGGGATGAATACGGGAATGTACGTGGTATCGTATATACAGCAGAAAATCTTTCTTTTGCCGGAAAGAAAGTGGATCCGGAATTGTCATTCGGAAATTTAAGAAGGAAGTTCGGCAGTTATGGACAGGAAAAAACCGCTATATCGGATATCAGAAAACATGACTCCGTTTTTACCGGATCTGACATGAATATCTCAAAGGATATGGCTCATGCGGAAGCCTGTCCGGTAGACACTCCGGAATACAGCCCGAATATTCAGAATGCACAATCCAATCAGGAAATTATGGATGCTGGCAATGTAGAAAGCGGAACCGATAGTGGCAGTTCAATAGGATCTGGAATAGTTGGAGCCGCCATTGAACTGATAGTTCAGCCACATCAGGCACCGGAAACAGGAGGTGGCGGTGGTGGAAGCAGCGACGATAACAAACGTGATGAAGAAAAAGACAAATATGTACCACGAAAAGGCAGAAGGAGGTAACAATGGCAAAGAACAAACCGTTAAAGGATGAAGAATATGATTCCATTGATGAAATCCAGACTACACTGGATAGACATACGGACAAACTTAACCGGATAGAAGCCGGACTTGTTTCTATAAAGAGTGAAATTGCCTCTGTAAGTAAAACCGGTGGCCACAATATGGATAGCAGTGGAGACAGACAGTTTATCCAGCTGAGGAATTTGTTCTATGATATATTAGATAAATTGAGCAAAGCATACGAGGAACTGAAAACCGGAAAGTCCGATGCCCAGACAGAAGAATTACTGGTTAAGATTGCCAATCTATGTACGGATATACAAAAGAACAGCCTTAACGCTGTTGCACTGACAGCGGACACGAACAAGCAATATCTTAAGATTATCCCTTACATAGAACGAATGAACCGTATCCTTGATGTTGTAGCAGAACGGCATAACATGTCAAAAGCACCGGTAAAACCTACTACCATTAAAGGCTGGGTTCTTTGGACCTTCAAGAAATTTTGGTCTTGGATTGACAGATATGTCGGGTTCAGGTATATCAAACAATTCTGCATCCTTGTAGCCCTTTTTATATGGGTAGTCAGCATAGTAACCTCATTCTTTATTTTACGTGAAAATCACAGGCTGAATGATATTGAACAGAAGTATATTTTACTCCGTCAGAAATGTTTGAGACATGATAAAACTATGGATTATAGAAACAAATAAACCTTAATATTTACAATATATGGCAGCAGATTAGAGATAGATCTAATTAAAACTCTAATCTACTGCCATTTGTAAGAGCAAATAATCTTATCTGCACGTTTATGGCTACTTATTTTGACAATCTATTCATCAAAAAATAAGAATTATATTATTGATATACTTTTGATATATTTATTTAAAGTTTCATCTGCTTTCAGATTGGTACAATTTTCAATAATCAGTTTATCAAGACTTAATTTTCTGATTGTAGGTTCTAATGTACTAATACAATTACATGACTGTAAGAATAATGTTTTAAGTTTTGAACAATTATCAATTCCACTAATTGATACTATTTTCCCTCGTAAAATTCTCAAATATTCTAAGTTTATGACTTTATGCAAAAAGTACAAATTACATGTATCTACTTTTGTTAAAAATAAGAATTTAAGATTGTTTAATTCGTCCCAACCTGACATTTGCTTACAATATGTTGTTGATAACATTTCAATATGAGGAAATGCAGACAAATCTATAGGTAGATTGATTGTAGGTGCCCACCTAAGTTCTTTTAATTTTGTAAGACTATATATTCCTTCAATATTTGATAGTTTAGACAATGGAGCAATCCAATGTAATGTTGTTATAAAGTCATACTTTTTAAATAATTCAAAATCAATTTTCTGTTTTATTCCTTCTTCATTTCTAATTAAGACTCTGTTAATTCCATGTTTTTTTGCATATTCCAAGCCCTCTGATAAATATGAAGAATCTATTGTTATGCCATTAAAATAGGCTGTATCGCTTAAATCTACTTTATATTTCACCATACTATAATTCATTTTTTATATATATTTCTTCGTCTCTCCACATCCGCATTAAAATCAGCTTTTAGTTTATTTGCTAATTGTGTTGCTTCTGTTCGTAATGATGGATTAGCATTCCATGCTGTTTCACCACTCAAATAAGTATTTAAATAATTTGGGGGTATGCTTCCATGTTCAAATCCTGCATCCCTCATAGCTTTATATTCTACCATTTTACCCAATTCATTATTACCATGAGTACTTACATGAGCAGCACCTATTAATTTAGGATTTTGTACCTGCTTACTACGTGTAATAATAGATTTCTTCATGCGATTTATCTCACCCTTACCAATATACATTTCACCACTTTCAAATCCAAACATATATGCACCTCCAGAACCCGCCAATGCAAATATATCATTCCACACATTAGTATCGTTGACATATGCATAAATATTCGTAACGCCTCCTTCAAGTCTGATTGGATCCTGCGATATATATATCCCCATCTGTGGCGAGTAATATCTGAATCTGTTATATGCCAATCCTATTTCACAGTCAAAATACTGACCTTGAAATAAAAACGGGATCATACCGATATTTCCGGTTTCCTCCAATACGTTACCATCCATATCGAGCATTCTACTCCATACTTCATTACCTTCCGAATCATAAGCCTGAATTGGAGTGCCAAGATGGTCTGTCATTATGGAATAAGCCTTGCCTTCTTTTATCATGGCGACAGGTACAAAAGATCTCTCATCAAACAGCCAGAGGAGTCTTCCACTGTGTTCCTGTTCCATTTCCCAGTTACTGTCATTCCAAGAGTAAGTTCTATGCTGAATCCATTGGTGCAAAGGTACATTCCCGTTCCACATCCAGCGTGTTATGGTCGTTCCGAAGCTCTTCGATAGCCTTCTGCCCAGCGCATCGTATTCGAATGTCACTTCCTCTCCGTCAGGTCGTACCACCTTTGCCAGCGAACCGTCAGCGTTCCACCTGTATTTCCAGTGTTCCTTCTTTCCGTCGAGCCATCTTCCCGTACCGATGTATCGTTCTGTCAGATTTCCGTCCTTGTCATACTTGCAGTGCCACTTTCCGTCCTGTTCCATGGCTCCTCCCTTCAGGAAGCGGCGTACGGTGCAGTCTGGG
>OBWB01000137.1_pt1 | contig 64296 bp, 61 predicted proteins | sample 1476261 | NCBI WGS metagenome assembly OBWB01 (sample SAMEA2580038, study PRJEB22360) | human gut metagenome | biome: human gut; feature: human-associated habitat; material: faeces | place: Denmark | collected 2008/2010 | reverse complement strand
TAGGGGCGAACAGTTCGCATAAGTCCTTCACCTCGCCCCGGGCGTTCAGGATTCGGAATTGTTCGAACAACTTGCGTTGCAAGGCCGCCGACCGTCGCTTGCGTTCTTGCTTCAGTTGCTCGATCTCCTGCTCAAGCCGATCCACCTTGGCTTGATCCTCCTCCAGTATAGACCGCAATGATTTCTTGGTTAGCTTGTGAGCGGCTTTCATGTGTTGGCTCTCTTTAATAAGAAGTGTGGTCTCTTCTTCCGTGAGAGGGAACTGCCGAAGTCGGTCGCGCTCCTCTTTCCTCTTTTTCATCAAGTCTTTTGCGGCCTGTAATACGAAATCGCAGTATTCGATCGTGCTTTGTAACCTCGACCGTACGTCTTCGAGAGCTGGAGAGGCTTGCAGGGTTCGGATACGGGCATTGATCTCATTGATCCGCTCCTCCTCTTGCCGGAAGAAACCATCCGGTTGTAATAGGTCATAGATCGGGGGGACGAAGAAAGGATGTACATTCTTCCCCGCTAGGTTACCGGAGAACGCGGCCAGATAGCCGACCTCTCCGGCGGGAGTACGAACCACCAATACGCCGAACATTTTTCCGGTTTGTAACTCTTCCCGCCATTCGGTTCGTTCTTTCAGGTATGCCTGCGTCTCCTCAGCCGCTATTACGCATAGAGGATGCGGTGTATAGTGAAAAGGATACGTGAATCGTTCCGGTAAGGGGATCGATTGTATCGGTTGGGCAAACGTGTGAAACTTAGATTCCATCATTCATTTTTTAATAGACAATAAGCATAAACGGCCGGTGCCGTAGGATCTCCCTCTTGATACAATCCCGGACGGGAGATACGATCCCATTGGATCAACGACCGGGTCTCTTTCGCGGAGAGAGCTTCGCCGACGATCTCGTTCCATGCTTGTCCGTCCTTACTCCAGTAGAACGTGCTATGCGTACCGTTGGTCACTTTCATCCGTAGATATAAAGGCGAGGCGGGAAGAGGAAGATCGGCCAATGGATGTTCTTTCCCCTCTAGGATATATTTCAATATCAAACGGTCTCCTGCGCATCCGCAGGTGATTAGGTTATTTGCGTCTCCGTACATCGTGATTCCTTTCCAACTGTCATTCCGGTTTACGATCGCTGTTTCTAACGTGTAATCCGGGGAGGTTGGGCGTAAACAAAGTGCCGCTCCGGTCTTTACGCCGGGTTTCGGTGTTCCGGATAGAGATAGTTTACCGTTCTTGATCTCGGTCTTGACATCCGTGTAAGGATAGTTCCAACTCCATTCGGGACGCAAGGTAGCACCGGTGAAATCATCCGAGAAATCGAATACCGGCACTTGTGCGGACTCGGCAAATGGCATGGGTTGCGTGCGGCTTGCGTATTCCCCAGTTACGAAGTGAGGCCAATGATCCTCGCCCATTCTCACCTCTTGCAGGTAAGGTTGGCGACCTTGGTAGAAGCCGCTTCCCGGCTGGTAAGCGTGGCATAGGTAATACATGCGTCCGTCCGGTGTTGTCGTAATCGTTCCGTGACCGATGGAGAGAACCTCCTTGCTTCCGTGCAAGATCGGGTTTCCTTGGTATTTCTCGTAAGGACCTTCCAGCTTTTTCGAGCGAGCCACGGATACGGCGTAATCGCTCTGCGGGCCGCAACAGCCTCTCACGGAGTAGATGATATAGTAATATCCGTCTTTCTTGAACCAATGCAGACCTTCCATACCTTGACGCTCATCGTCACGCAGCAGGCTGAAAGGCTTTCCGTCTAGGCGAAGCCCATCGTCCGTCAACTTACAGGCCAATAACTCTATGGGTTGGTTATCCAATCCATAAGCCTTCCAACTGATGTAAAGTTTGCCTTTGTCCTCCAAGATAAATGCGTCTATCGCTTCCTTCCCAAACTCTACCACCGGGCCGTAATCCTTGAACTTGCCCGTAGGTGAATCCGCCACGGCGACACCGATGCACGAGATGTTATCCGATTGCTTCCGGGCCGTATAATAGACATATACCTTCCCTTTATGCTGATACCATTCCGGAGCCCAGAATGAGGATTTAGTCCATTCCGGCTTCTCGTCGAATACATGTCCGGTTTGCTGCCAGTTCACCAAATCGGTAGAGGTGAAAACCGGATAATAGGGGGCCCATTCCGAGGAGGTGCCAGTGATATAGTAAGTCTGGTCGATCCGGATAATGGAAGGATCGGCTACGTCACCGTGGATCACGGGATTGGTAAAATAGGATTCTTGTTGCGCTAGTCCTGTGGCCAAGGAGGCGGCACAGAAGAATAGTGTGAAAATCTTTCTCATGTTTTATCGTATTTTTTTTAAGATATTCTTACGTACGGTTCGCAAAGAGATTTGTAGTAAATCGGGTTCCGCCAGATCAAGTAGTGTCTTATACTCCTGTAATAGCTCTGGAATGGGACGGCATAACTCATATCCCAGTTTCATGCAAAGCGTTTGCACACCGGGTAATTCCTTCGCTGAAAGCATCCGGTCCAGGCAGAAGTTCAGGAAATCTACCCGTGGGGGATTCGCCTGGGGCTGTCGTACAAGCAGGTTCAAGAGAATGCGTCGCTTTCCGGAGTGCTTACAGTTAAGCACCTCATTTATCAGCTCATCCTGTTTATCATATAGCCATTCGTTTTCCTTGGTCGAGAAATGGCTACAGACCCATAACGCTTGATAACTAACGGCATCATCCGGATCGAATATCAGATCGTATAGCTCTGCTTTCCGTTCTTGGTTCCCTTGTACATAAAATAATATCTCATGGATATCCTCTATATGACAGCGGCTTGATAGTCTATCTTTTAGGTCCATTCTCAATCTTTGTTGTTGTCTCTTTATCTTTTCTGCCGTAAAGTTATAGTCTTTTTAGCAAAGTTTCCCTAGTTCGCTTACTTTTGTGCCCCATTGATAAAAGAATGGATAGATATGCGATATATGAATTTATTAAATGACTTAACAATTGATTGTAAAAATAACGGAGGGTGTTACCGAGTAAAGGATCAGTTGAAGAAGGTTAAGTATTTATTAAAATAGTATCTTTGCTCCACAAGAAACAGTCTTGGGGCGAATGGTGACGGTTGGCTTGTGTTGTGATTTGTTTTTAAATTAGTATCTTTGATCTATTGGAAACATCTATATTTGGTAAATGGTCTATCAATAAGGTGTTGTGATTTGCTTTCGAATTAGTATCTTTGATCCATTGGAAACATCGGTTTGAAATAGTGTCATATCCTTGACGTGTTGTGATTTGCTTTCAAATTAGTATCTTTGATCCATTGGAAACATCGACGCAAGTGGGAGGATGAGCGTAGACAACGTTGTGATTTGCTTTCAAATTAGTATCTTTGATCCATTGGAAACATCGTTCAACGAAATACGGTGTCTCGATGAAGCGTTGTGATTTGCTTTCAAATTAGTATCTTTGATCCATTGGAAACATCGAATCATACCAAGAAAAGAGATCTTAGATTGTTGTGATTTGCTTTCAAATTAGTATCTTTGATCCATTGGAAACATCTCAATCTGTATTATATGCTGTATATCAACTAGATGATAGAATGGTTAGAAAATAAAAAAGAAAAGTTTCCAATGTAATAAATCCCGTCTTATGACGGGATTTATAATTTCTAGAAGAGCTCTAATTGTTGACCGGGTGTATTAGGAGGTTGTACTTTTTTCCCATAGAACAACTCAATATTTCCAAATTGTTTGTCTGTAATGCACATTATTCCTATTTGCCCGTGTTCTGGTAAAAATGATTTTACTCGTTTTATGTGTACTGCTGCATTTTCTTGGCTGGCACAATGTCGCACATAAATAGAGAACTGAAACATGGTAAAGCCATCACGTTGCAGATTCTTACGGAAATCACTATAAGCTTTCTTTTCTTTTTTTGTTTCCGTAGGCAAGTCAAATAATACCAACACCCACATAATACGATATTCGCTAAATCGATCCATGATTATTACCGTTCTGGATACACGATTCTTCGTTGCTCTCCACTGAAACATTTGTAAAGAGAGGCTGTTGTTTGAGCGACAGCGATCATTAACGGACTTCGTTTACCTCCAATCTTAACTTCTAATGTAGGAATAGAAAGAAGTGATGCTTTCCATTCTCTTGTTAATATTTCGGGTGATATACCCTTTGTTCTTATTAAACCAAATACAAGCTCATCAACATAAGGTCTATAAGGTTCCATGATGTCATCAGCTAAACAATAAGCATTATATCGGTTATGGTGATGAATACCCAATGTGGGTAACATACCACTTGTGACTAGTCCACGTGCAACAATAGCACGAAGGATAGCATAACCATAATTTAATAAATTATTAGGAGGTATACCTTCCCGATCTCTTGTAAAACCTTCTATGTGTCCGAACAGATACTTCCAATAATAAGCAGCTGCACGTCCTTCCAAATTGTCAGGATCTCCACTACGTACATCATTGGCCCATATTCGCATACATTTTATTTCTTCGTTTTTACAAGAGCATAATACTGATGCTTGATTGTTGATTTTCGCTTGAATAGTCTGTTGCCAAAGTTGTTTCTTTAAAGGTAAGGAAGCGTCTAATTGATCTCGAAAGCGCTCATTTTGTGTCGTGTTTCCATAAAGCGGAAGCATGAGGCCTACTGGCATACTTCGTCCATCACATGTAATAACTGCGCAATTATTCTCTAGTAATGCTTCCAATACACCCTGGGTAATAGTAATTTGTTTGTTGTCAAGAACTATCACTGCAATATCTTCAATTGGTTTAGTAATTTCTGATTGTCGTTTGAAGCTTTCGGGCACAGTATCATTCTTTACTATCTCCGGTAACTTAATAACTAATTGCTGGTTACGAAGTGACAGGTAAGCTGGATTACCAAAATAAAATGTTTTCTTAATCATAGGATAAAATCTAATTAGTTAGTATACATGAACCTACTTGAATTATATTTCCTAATCTATCAACTTTAATGGGAAAACATATTTCTTTAACCATTTCACCTGTTATAGCTTTTTGATTTTTAGATTGAGGACTACCAATACCATATTCATTCTGAATGCAATTTTCACCATTACAATAGATTTCTGCAGTAGCTTTAGGTAAAGCAAAAATCAAATTGGCTGTTGAAGCTGGGATGAAATTAGCGGTAATGCCACTTGAGTCAACCATTTTGTATATTCGATCCCTATCTATCGGCATTACGACTTCCCCCTTATTAATCTCCTCCTGTGTCGGTACATATACCAGATCATTAGGAGAGAGTATATATTTAGGTAGATTACCATTCTCATCTTCAGGAGCCGAGGAAAGTCCCTGCTTTTGGCGTTCGATCACTACATTTAAGGGAATCGTGCTATAACTTCTTTTACGGATTACTTTTTTCGTATCCTTATCAATCTCTTCTGTTTCATAGATAGCAAAGAACAGGTTGGTTCCTTTTGCTGCCTCTACAAATTTAGTTCGCTTATTCCCTTTTTGTCCTACAGTAAACTTTTCAGCTTTTTCGTAGACACGCACTTTATAAATGGGCTGATGCTTTTTTCCTTTATTCAATATAAGAATATTACGGTTCATTTCATCAATACCATCTGGAGAGAATGCCAATGTGGGATCATTGTCTTTAGTTTCCAAATGTCGAAGCATAATTTGTTGGATACCTGTATCTGTAATGCTTTCCTTTATCTTCTTTTTGTCGAAACTAGTATCTATAGGCTTCCGCACCGCAAAATAGCGGTCTTTCGTCTCTTTTGTAAAGTAATAGACTTTGATTTTTGATGGATTAATATCTTGCCAAGTATCTTTATTTTCCTCGAAATAGTTCTTTATTCTTTTAGTGTCATAGCCTAACTCGAGCATAGCGAGTATTTTCTTCTTCAAGTCCATTTCTACTATTGCCTGTGGTTTCTTTAAGGCCTCATTAAATGATACGGTTTTTATCATACGCAAATTTACTTCTCCGTGAACCGTTTCCTTATGCATTGATTTACGGATAGCCCAACTATCCCCTTTTGATTGGTTGGAGACTATCTTCTTTCCATTTTCATAATGCTGATAGTGGTTTGTTGTCTTGTTGATCACACGCAAATTTTGCTTAAAGCTAACCGTTATTTTCTGCAAAGCTGTCAATGTATCTTGAGTGAATGTTTCCCAAGGCTTGTCAATAACCCATTTGTAATTACCGTTATTATCAGTCTTGTCCTTGTGACATAATAGGGTTTGCAAATCTCGCCGTGTTATCTTTGTGTTTTTACTAGCCGACACATTATTGAGATAGTTCACGATGTTACGATTTGCGCATGCAATGATAATGGCATCCATCGCATGATGGCGGTGATCAATACGTTTTTTATTGAATCCCTTTTGTAACTCTAAGGGCATGGAGGGGATCATTGTATTATTGGTATTGATAGAAGTGAAACGGGTACTTTCAGTCAGTTCATTCAACCGAATGAAACGAGGAAGTACAATCTTATTCCAAACATCGTTGATGCCCCAATCCTTTTTTAATCGATCGGTAATACCTCCTGTACAAGGAATGACATTCTTGGAGATAGCCTCTTGCTCGTTTTCTTCACGCACTATATTAGAAAGCAGAGATTTTACTACTTTACTAATATAGCGGCTGTCGTTGAGTTGCCGTTCTATAAATTGATCTGGAATATCTTCCATGAGTAACTTTTTCATTTTACTTCTGTTATGTGAATAAGATTCATGCACAAGTTTTTCATAGGCTTCCACGGAAAGTACCTCAACAGGCTTGTCAAAAGCTAATTCCACCTTTTCTCCATGATGGTTTTTAATAAACTCATAGCCGAGGCTCCTATCCTTCAATTTATTTATCTCAGATTCACAGATCACCTTGTTGCTAAGTGAATCATCGAAATAACGTGATTGAGGAATAATATGTTCTATTTCATAAGCAGGAGTGAATAATTTACTTAATGGTATCATTTCGCCTGTATAAGGTGAACGATATTTTTGCTCCAACCATAGTTTGTAACGTAGTATTTCCGAGCGTGTTGGACGTTTTAGAGTATCTGTTTGGTTGAATTTTCCTAATATAATTCCTATATCTTCCGGTAATTCTAATATACTATTTAGTACGCCTTCTTCATAAATACGCAATAAATCCTGCTGGCTGGGGGAATATGGACGTACATTCTCTATTCCAAATTCCGGATTCAAAAATTCAGTCAATAGTGCTTTTATGCGTAAATTGGTATTCTCGTTCTTTATCATTTGTTGTGACATCCGGGCACGCTTGTCCGCCGGATTTTTCATTTCCCGTCCTAATTCAATATGTATCTCATCGATATGGCCTACTTGTTGCCAAATATCTCGTACGGTACGCAAGGTTTCCGTTATCACTTGCTCCACGATTGGGTTGCGTAACGAATGTTGTTTAAACGATTTTAAATAGAGATCTATATCCTTGGGAGTCTTCCATTTAACTATATCCTTGACTTCGGAGTGACGATCGTAAACTAGATAACAAGCTAACCATAAAGGCAAAGCTCGAAAATGGGTAATATCAGTTAGGTTAATAGCTTTTTGTCTAACTCTCTCACGAATGTTCTCGTCATACTCTCCATCTATAATTTTATTAATTCGTATTCTTGTCCCATTATCTATGTTTTCGATACTCCAATATTTACCCATTCGCATCAATGGAAGCAATTTCTTTATCGCCTTAGCCGAGTAAGAGCCATATTCCTTCTTGAAAGGAGGGAAATTCTTGAATTGTTCAATAAACTCTTCGCTTAGGTTATTCTTATTGGCAAAAGAGTGTAAGGCTTTTTCTATTTCTTGTTTATCTTCTATGGAATATAATATATGCCATAATGTCTCTTCCTTTTCCTTAGAAAGAAAAGCTTTTGGGATATGCGCTTTTCCTAAACGAGTTATTATTTGTGCATGGGTTTCATTACAGGGATAAGGTTTATCTTCCACATAATTCCAACGATAGTTTGAAGTTGTTTTCTTAAAGCCGAATGGCGGGTATTTAAAAAAGGCTTTTTGATCGATTTCTTTCTTTTCATTCAGCCACTCAAATAAAGTGACATAATCAGCCTCGGTAGGGAGTAATTCTTGTGTTACGTCAACATCCGTTTCCTTCCTGTAGATACGTAGGTTTACAATAAATTGCCAAAGGCGAAATTCTTGATAGAGAGGATGAGACTTGGCTATACATTTAATGGATGCATGTTTGATTTCTCCACTCTCTTTATCAATATACCTATTTTCCTCATAGGGACAATTGTCGATCAATGATTTCTTGCTCTTCAGTGGACGTTGATAGAAAATGATATCTTCTATAAATAAATGACAGAAATCTCGTGTGGAAATACTATTCCTACGTGGTTCGTTATTGGGATAAAGCTCATTAAGGCAAGCAATATATAACTGTTTATCTCGTAATTCCTCATGAAATTCACTTTGGGTCTTTAGTATTTGATAGAGTTCGTTTTTATAGTATTTACGTTCGATAGTACGTACTAGCTTCCCACGTATTTTCTGGTCTGGTTTTTGCAGAAGTGTATCATAAATATAAGCGCCGACAGTCATCTTGATCTTGTCGATATCTGCTTCCGTCTTCTTTTTAATTAATGTCCAATCATCATCTTTTGGCGCACGGAAAGAACGCTTTATATTTCCTTCCTTATCTTTCTTAGGACTACCATCAGCCTCTAGATCAGTGGTGACTATAAATTCTTTAGTTTTACCTTCCCAATCCAATGGTATATTACTTGTGCGCCGGTAAATCATCCCATTCTCCAAATGTACGTTATACCAGGTGTCCTTGCCTTTTTTCTCTCCCGAGTCTTCGACTTTTTCTACTTTCAATGAATAATATTCTACTAGTTTATTTGGAGTTTCCTCCTCTTCACCTCGAAGTTGATAGTATCCTCGTTTCTGATTAAAGTTCAAAAGAATCCAAGCGAGTTCCTCTTTTGATATTTTTTGTGTTAATGCTTTCTTTCTAAGGTAATAGATCGTCCAATCGTAGGGTACTTTTTTGTTGTTTGCGATAAGTATGGGATGATGTTCGGTAAAATTGGCCAACATCTCTTTAAAAGACTCCTGAAAGATAAATTTGTAAGAACCTGTTTCGTCTTTTACCCAAGGTAATTTACATTCTATGTCATTTAAGAATTTGCCATAGCGATTGAGAGAATCGGAATAATGCTTTGGTAAAAAGCCGAGTAAATCGAGAATTCTATGCAGGCGCTCACGTCTTAATAGATGGCGTTCACGCAATCTACGTATACCACGATAGCTTGTTCGATCCGCAGTTTGTGAGATAGAATTTCCCTTATCGAAATTTCCTAAAATGGCTGCGTCCATAGGTATAATACGACTGCCACAAGCTTCTATACCATATAAGTGTTCTTTATTATATTCATCTATATAAGCATTGATTAATGCCCATCCTATACTATTTGTACCTAAATCTAATCCTACTATTTTTTTCATGACTAGTATTGTGTTAACGATTTTTTCAAAGATAAAATAAATTATCAAGAAATACTTGCTTTATAAATATATTCTTTATTTCTTTGCTATACTAATTTGAAGCAAATCACAATAAGGATTATTCCGTTGTGAAAACATTTAGGTTCTAGCCCATCGTCCTTTATCGGTGGGCTTTTTTTATGTGTAACTAGTCCTATTTTTTGATAAGAATGCCCTCGTTAGGCTACACATATAGTCTGATAGCCTACACGATTCCCTTAAATTTTTAAGGAAGTGTAACTTGAAGATGAAGTATCGGGAATGGCTTGTGGGAGGAATCCGTCTCGTCTCTTCCTATCACTTGGAATCCCAGATGCTGATAGAAATGAAGTGCGGTTGTGTTTTGCTCATTTACGTCGACTTTTCGGATGGGTGTCTCTTGCAAGGCGAATTGGATAAGTCGTTTACCTAATCCTTTGCCTTGCTCTTCCGGATGTACGAAAAGCATCTCGATAAGCTCATCGCTTAAGCCCATGAAGGCGGCGATCTTTCCTCGTTCATTTCGGATGATATAAAGTTCTACCAATGGGAAATATCCGGGAACAAGTTCTTTATAAAATAAGATATCCTCTTCTTTTAGGAAATGATGGGTACTACGTACGGACGCTTCCCAAAGCAGAAGAAGCTCATTGAAGTCCTCGAAGGAGGGACGGGTTATCGTTCGCTTCATCGGGGTGTACTTCATCCCATGTGTAGTTTGTTCTTCGCAGATTGGTTCGAACCCGAATTTCCGGTAGATTGGGATTGCATAGGAAGAGGAATTGACTGTCATTTCCGAGACTGGCTTATCTTGGATAGCGGCCTCGAATAATCGTTTGCCGATACCTTTTCCATGATACATAGGCGTGATGAAGAATAAGGAGATATGCTTTCCTTCATTTTTTGTCGCGATTAGACCTATTAATGACTCACCCTCGAATGCTCCGTAAATGGTTAGCTCATTTACCAGATCCTTATTGTAAATGAAACTCTTGAAGGTTTCCAATCCCTCTTCGTCGAAGTCATTCTTGCCACATTGGATGAACACGTCCAAAGACAAGGTTAATGCCTTATCGTATTCGTTTACCTGTAATTGTCTTATTTGCATAAATGGATTATAAGTCTTTGTTCCCAACTAATTTCTCATCCGCTACGATCTCAAAATGATGCGCATCGATGAATCGCCCGTTTTTGTAACAAGCTTTTCGGAAGATGCCAGTCTTCTTGAATCCCACTTTCTCTAATACCCGCATGGATGCCAGATTATATTCATACACCGTGGCGAATATACGAATAACCTCCGTATGCTCAAAATAATACTGGATCGCATCGGCTAACGCTTCAGAGGTAATCCCTTGGTTCCAATATCTCTCACTGATCCAATAACCGACTTCCGCATTGAAACGTTCCACATCCGTTCCTCTCACAAAACCTATATTGCCGATTGCCTCACCATGAACCACAATGCAGAAATCCGATATTTCAGTTTTTTCTCGTGCTTGGCTGATGAAGCAGCGGGCATTTTCTTTTGTATAAGGATGAGGCAATCCATCCCGACAGTTATCCCAGATCTTCTTGTTATTAAGGTGCAAGGTTAAGGATTCCGTATCTTGACCTTCCCAACTCCTGAGCGTATATAAATCTTTTGTTACTACTATCATAAACTATTGTTTTTGTTTGAAAAGGAATGATGGTCAAGATAATAGCACAAATGATCCTCTATTTGTCCAGTATGCATTAGCTCTGCTTGATGAAGCCGTCCTTCGTATACGAATCCATTCTTCTCTAATACACGTTGTGAGCGTTGATTGTGAGGATAACAATTCGCCGTGATCAAATGTAAATTCATTTGAGTGAACCCATAATTCAATACGGATTGCACTGCTTCTGTCATGAAGCCTTGTCCCCAACACTCTTCTTTTAGCCAATAACCCAGCATGCGAGCATGTGGGTTTTCTCTTTTGGGATCAGGAATGATGCCAATGGAGCCAATGACTTGTTGAGTCTCTTTTGATACGATAGCCCAAACCCCTTCTTTTCCGATAAATATGGTATTTAGTACATCAATAGTCTCTTCGATCGTTTCGAGAGGTTTCCATCCGGCGTTATTGCCTAGGTTTGGATTCTTACAGCTCTCAAAAACATCAGGAGCATCGCTTTCGCTAAAAGGACGGAGCACGAGACGGTTGGTTTCTATGTTCGATGTTTGTGTCATATACGGATGTTTATTTAGTCGAGATAGATCATTTTCTTGGTCATCCCACCGTCAATCGTAATATTCTCGCCATTAATGAAATCGTTTTCCTCTTGACAGAGAAATAAGCACATACGGGCGATATCCTCCGGCTTTCCCACCCTTCCGGACGGATGTTGAGCATGATCCTCCGGGCGAAGCTGGTCGTAATTGTTATTCTGTATCCAACCGGGAGCGATAGAGTTTACCGTGATATGCCATTCCGAGAGCGATAAGGCCAACGCATGCGTCAAAGAATAGATACCTCCTTTAGAGGCGGCATATCCCTCGCTACCGGGTTCACTCATCAAGTAACGGGTAGAGCAGATGTTGATAATCCTGCCGTATGGATTGGGGGTATCGAGAGATTGCCGATGGAGCGCTAATCGCCGGGAGGTGATAAACGCCGGGCGTAAGTTTATGGATAGTATCTTGTCGAAATCCTCTACGCTTGTTTCCGTGATGGGAGAGAACTGACTGACACCTGCGTTGTTGATAATGATATCAATATCTCCCCACTCCTCGATGATCTTTCGCAGGCAATCTTCTAGTGCGGTTTTATCACTAACGTCCACGAGATGGAATTGTGTCCCGGTTTGTAGGGCAGTCTCTTTTCCTAAGGTCTCGTTCTTGTCGCAGAAGGCCACACGATGTCCGGCTCCTCTGAAAGCCCTTACAATCGCTTTCCCGATCCCCTCGGCTCCACCGGTGATGAAGACTCTTCTTGTTTTATGAAGTGTCTTCGTTGTATGCCCCGTTCTAGTGCCGGAAGTCTTCCGGGCTTGGTATTCTGCGTACTTATTTTCCAGATAATTGTCTGCCATGATTCAGTCACTATTAAATGAGGACAAATATAGTTGTTTTCTGTCGAACCGATTTCTTTTAGTCGATATTCTGTTTGGGATACTAAAATAGAACCGGAAATTGCCATCTAAATTGCTTGTGGATTTGTTTTAATAGAAAAGTATTGATTATGAGAATAGCGATCAGCGGGGCAAGCGGATATATCGGTCAGCATCTTTCATCTTTTTTGGAGGGAAAAGGATATGATGTTATCCCTTTAGGGCGGGATTTGTTTAAGGAAGATTGTTTTGATGAATTATGCCGATGCGTGGAATCCTGTGAAGTCGTCATTAATTTGGCGGGTGCTTCCATTAATAAACGTTGGACGGAGGCTTACAAACAAGAGTTGTATGATAGCCGTATTTGCGTGACCAGACAGTTGGTGCATGCCATAAACACGAGAAGCGTGAAACTTGAGTTGTTTATTTCGGCCTCCGCCGTAGGTTATTATCCGGCTTTCGGGGAATATGACGAGTATCATGATTGCCGGGGAATGGATTTTTTGGCCCGGTTGTGTGGGGCGTGGGAGGAGGAAGCGTCCGCATGCTCATCGGATGTGAGGCTTGTCATTACCCGTTTGGGTGTCGTATTGTCTGAGGATGGAGGGGCCTTGAAAGAGATGCTTCGTTTGCAACGCTTCTCACGGGTAAGTGTCGTGATCGGTAACGGGCAACAGCGTTTTCCATGGATCAGCCTGTTTGATCTATGCCGCTCTTTTGGGTATATCATACGGAATAGGCAGATGAGGGGTGTGGTAAATTTGGTTTCTCCAGACCTTATCACCCAAAAGCAGTTGGCTCATACGTTAGCGAGAGCGGATAAGATCCGTAGGATCATCCCTTTGCCTGAGTTCTTTTTTCGGCTGAAGTTTGGCGAGGGAGCGTCGTTCGTGACAAAAGGGCAAACCGTCCATCCCTCTAAATTACAGGAATCTGGGTTTACATACATTTATCCAACAATAGAGAAACTTATGAATATAACAGATCATCATACCGTACCGGAACTGGATATTAAACGGTATATGGGGCGATGGTATGAAATCGCCCGTTATGAGAATCATTTTGAGAGAGGCATGACGGATGTGACGGCCACGTATACGTTGCTTCCGGACGGAAAGATCCGTGTGGAGAACGAAGGATATAAAGGCGGCGTTCACAAGAAAGCCACCGGTCGTGCGAAACAACCGGACCCTAAAAATAATCCCGGAAAATTGAAAGTGGCTTTCTTCTTATGGTTCTATGCGGATTATTATATCTTAGAACTTGATGCGGATTATCAATATGCGGTGATAGGAAGCAGCACGGATAAATACCTCTGGATCTTGAGCCGTGAGAGGAACTTACCGGAGGCGGTTCGGGAAGATTTACTGGGGAAGATAACGGAACGTGGGTATGATATCTCTAAATTGATTTCATGAGCTGATGTATAAAGGGGTAAAGCCGTAGTGATTACGCCTTTGCCCCTTTTATTACTCATATTGGAAAACAATCTTAACAGAGGCGATCTGAGAGAGTTCCTTTTGCTCACATGATAGGCTTTACGATTTCAATTTTAAGGCCAAGCGCATCAATAATACGGAAAAATAAACCAACTCCCGGTTCTATGATTCCTTTTTCAATTCTTGATATATAGGTCTTATTAGTTCCTACTTTTTCGGCCAACTCGGATTGTGTCATTTTCTCTTGCTTCCGTGCGTCACTAATAATTTGCCCCACACAATAAGAGTATGCTTCTTTGCGAAACTCCTCTCTTTCTGGTGAGCCAACCTTGCCGTATAATTTATCTAATACAGCGTCCATACTCCCGATCTTAGGATTTGCTTGCATAATATTCATTTTTGAGTTTTAAAGCCTTTTCTATTTCGCTATTAGGGGTTTTCTGAGCCTTTTTCTGAAACCCATTGAATAGCATGACTATATTTCCATCATCAAAGATAAAGAAGGCCCGATAGATGTTTCTGTTATGGCTTGCCCTTAACTCGTACAAACCGTCACGGATTAGCTTAACGAAGTTCTTGTTAAGGCGTTCTTGCGTTTTAAGCATATCGAGCACATAAGAAACTTTTTTCTTTGCACCATCATCTAATGACATAAAGAAATCTATGAAATAATCTTCATAGTATAATATTTCTCTTTCTTTTTCCATAGTGCAAATATAAATTAAGTTTACATATATAACAACTTTAGATAGACTTTTCTTTTATGTTTTCAGTTGCTTCCCATCGGAAAAGGCATTTCCTACCTTTTCGCCCACTCTCAAATAGTCGTTGTTGAATGGATCAAAGATGATGGGAGCGGCTTTAGCTACATTCACCTTGCCGTTCTCATCAAGTACACGCTCGTCAACACTGACATTTACGATCTCGCCACGGAGTATGCAAGTATCCGGATCGTAATCTTTCAATTTACATTCGATAGCCACGGCCAATTCGTCGATCAACGGAGCATCTACGAAGTCTGATTTTGTAGCGTGAAATCCTGCTTTGGCAAACTTGTCGGTAACTTTATTGCCTGACACGATACCTACATAATCACAAGCTACGACATGATCGGCATCTGCCATGCTTACCGTGAAAGCTCCACGCTTCAGGATATTCTTAACAGTCTTGTGACCGGCGCTAAGACACATGCTGATCTCATTCATCTCACTGATACCGCCCCAAGCGGCGTTCATCGCGTCGGGAGTTCCATCTTCTCCATACGTGGCGATAATAAATACGGGTTGCGGATAGCTCAAAGGCTTCGCTCCAAAATTCTTTCTCATAATCATTTATTTTTTAGTCCAATTCTTGATATCTTCTTCTGTCGCTCCGTTCATCAACTTCCCTTTTTGCCAGTTCACATCCGGATAGGCTTTCCGCAATTCACTCTCTGCGTTCGAGATACTGCTGCTGCCTGATGTGGCGAATGGGATAACGGTTTTGCCCGAGAGATCGTATTTCTCCAAAAAGGTGTTGATGAGTCTTGGAGCTTGATTCCACCAGATGGGAAATCCTAGGTAAACGGTGTCATACTCCGCTAGGTTCTTCAAATCATCGATAATGGCCGGTCGTGATGTCGGATCGTCCATCTCTACGCTGCTGCGTGAGGATTTATCCCGCCAGTTCAGATCGGCGGAGGTATAGCTTTTCTCAGGTTGGATCTTGTGAAGATCACCACTGACAATAGACGCGACTTGTTGGGCCGCTTTTTCAGTATTTCCCGTTGCCGAGAAGTAAGCCACTAAAACTTTTGTCCCTTCGGCAGCCTTTTGCGCATAAGAGGCGATACATACCATTGAGACCATGACCATGAATAATACGATTCGTTTCATACTTCTTGAATTTTTGTTGTTTTTATATTCATTACGAGAATGCTATGTATTTATGGCGATAAAGATAGGAGAGAAAAATGAAACAGTTTGTACCCAAATTACTGATATATCTGATATTTTTGGCGATACGATCCTTATCTTTGTAAGGCGATTAACTAAAAGAAGAAAATATCATGCTAGCGTACACTTATATTGAACAAGGGAAATTTGAATTGCGGGAGAAACCGATGCCGGAAATAAAGGATTCACGGGACACTATCGTACGAGTGACTTTGGGTAGCATTTGTTCTAGCGATCTTCATATTAAACACGGTAGCGTACCACGTGCGGTACCCGGAATAACCGTTGGGCATGAGATGGTTGGTGTGGTGGAAAAGGTGGGTGCCGATGTTACTGCAGTCAAGCCGGGTGACAGGGTGACCGTGAATGTCGAGACCTTTTGCGGAGAGTGTTTCTTCTGCCGGCGTGGATATGTCAATAATTGTACCGATCCCAATGGCGGTTGGGCGTTGGGCTGTCGTATCGATGGGGGGCAGGCGGAGTATGTCCGGGTTCCTTATGCGGATCGAGGCTTGAATCGTATCCCAGATACGGTCAGTGATGAGCAGGCTTTGCTGGTCGGTGATGTGTTAGCGACAGGTTTTTGGGCTGCCCGCATCTCGGAGGTCTCAGAGGAGGATACGGTTCTCATTATTGGCGCTGGTCCTACGGGGATCTGTACTTTGTTGTGCGTGTTGTTGAAGAAGCCACGACGTATTATTGTTTGCGAGAAGTCTCCGGAAAGGGCCCGGTTCGTTCGTCAGCGTTATCCAGAAGTCTTGGTGACAGATCCCAAAAACTGTAAGGAATTTGTTCTTCGTAACAGCGATCATGGCGGTGCGGATGTCGTATTGGAGGTCGCGGGGAGTGAGGATACCTTCCGCTTGGCATGGGATTGTGCCCGTCCGAACGCCATTGTCACCATCGTAGCCCTCTATGATAAACCTCAGCTTCTTCCTTTGCCAGACATGTATGGCAAGAACTTGACGTTCAAGACTGGTGGGGTGGATGGCTGCGATTGCGCCGAGATTCTTAACCTAATAGAAGAAGGTAAGATAGACACGACGCCTCTTATTACCCATAAGTTTCCATTGAACGAGATTGAGGAGGCTTACCGTATCTTCGAAAACAGGTTGGATGGGGTTATAAAGGTGGCGATTGAGGGGAATCTCATCAAACCTGTCTTTGTTTTGCCGCATACACTTTGATTCTCTCCTCGCAACATTGTCGTGTGATATCCCGGAGCAGTTCTACTTTGGGGATAAGCGCCTCGATATCTTCTTTAGTGACGCGGAAGTGTAAATTATAACGAGCCTGAACGTATGCGTCCTGCAGCAAATCGAAAAGTCGTTTTTCTTCTTCCGTATCCCGGGGAAAGGCTTCGGATGACTCTAGGGAATGCGTTTTGGCTCTGCCGGATAACGTTATTAGGCTATGCTCTTTGGGACTATACAATGTAAAAGTCAAGATTATGCTGTTGTAATAATTCTCACAAGCTTGATGCAAATGAAAAGAACATATTTTATATCTCTCGTCGTTTTTGTCATACATTGCATTTCGTAAAAAATCATTCGCACGTTCAAACCTGTCGTTGTAATACTCCTCCGCCAACTCTTTTATCTCCCGATAGTTCAGTTTACGACGGCGGGCCAACTTATAACGGCCGCTGTTGTAAAGCATGATACCTTCTCGCTTGATATCGGTATAGAAATATCGGTTTTTATCGATGGCTTTATTCAAGTCGTCGATGCTTTCGTCTATAAATTGTACGGTGGTGGATGCGTATCTGTTCTTCCCTTTGTAGTAATTATCGGTGGCCTTGCTCAAGATGTGATTGATAATATATCTTTGGAAACGGGTATTGGTAACTACCAAAATATCATAATCGCTCATAAAACAGGTGCGGATACCGTATTCGATGCGTTGGTCGTAGTCAACGTATGTATTCCGGGCATAACTTCCGTAGAGAATGATCATCTCACAATCGGGAAGTACTTCCAGTACGCACTCTACAATTCTTCTGAGGTCATCCCGTTTCTGTTCGGGAAGGTAATTGATGGATGTTTTCATTCTTCGTTTATCTATGCAAATTGTTTGTAATCACTTTTTACTTTCAATGAACATTGTTCTGTCCCGATAGCCTTTACGATAGCTAAAAGCGGTGCGCTGAACTGTTCGGTTAGCTGTTGTGGGGTCATGATTTTCTCCCATCATTAAGTTTCTGAAAAATGCGATCAAGAAACTCATATCCGGTTCAACGTCTTTTCGCACATTTCTATAATTCGCACGAACCAGCGCATTGCGAAAGTACCAAGAGTTGTCGGCAAACAGATCATTGTTCACGTCAAAACCGATGCTACGCAAATGCTTTATAGCTGTATCTTTTAAATAATCGGATGTTTGCAAGCCATCTACAGCTTGTAAACCAATGGCTGTTTTCCAAGCTGAAGCCTTTTCTTTTTTGTCGGGCTCACTACCACGGATGTATGATTCGAAATCTATGTCCATATGTATCCAATCATGATTATAAACAGGCAATAAAGATATAAAATATCCTGCTATGTGATAGTGAAAAGATGAAGAAGTTGTATTGGCTCGTTCTTTTACGTATTATGAGTTTCCTGTAACATTGAATTTATAAAAACATCTACAATATCTACCACTCTATTGTGTACTCTCTGTAAATAAGAATATTACCTATAGGTTGTAGATCTCCAAACATCTACAATTATTATTCAATATCTACCACTTATTATTGATTTTCATACAATTTTCTTTTCGTGTGAAGGAAAAAAGTGTTATATTTGAGGAATACTGAAAATCTAAAAGATATGATAGAAAAACTCGATTACGCTATGGTGCCGACAGGCTTTGTACATTGTTTTAATGAAAATTGTAAGAACGCCAACCGCTGCTTGCGGCATCAAATTGTCCGTTTTATCCCCGATACGCTTTGGGCGGTGAGCATCGTGAATCCCGCACGTACCAGTCCTACCGGAAAGTGTGCGGCTTTCATGGCGGATACCCCCGTGCAATACGCTGTCGGCATGGATCACCTATTAGACCAGATACCTTATCTGGAGGCGAAACGCATTAAGCAACGTCTGTTGATGACATACGGTAAGAATAAGTTTTATCAGTTTAAGCGCAAGGAAAGAACCTTCTCGCCCGAAGACCAACAGTATATCCGCCAGGTTTTTCGGGCGTACGGAGTAGAGGATGAACCAGTCTTTGATGCTTGGCAGAGTGGCTACCGATGGACGAAGGGATAAGAGCTGATAAGAGTTTCTCTTAGGGAAAACAAAAGTTTCTCCTAGAGGAAACTTTAGTTTCTTCCTAAAGAAACTAAAGTTTTATTAGGGGAAAACTTTTGTTTTTCTATAGAAAAAACTGTAAGCATAAGTTATTCAACTTCTTAAATAATATATTAGACATGAAAATAACCAAGCAAACAGCCTATCGACATACCGTCGCGCAACGGGCGATGCGTATGGAGGAGATCGTGGCATGGGTAAAGGATGAGCGGACGAGGGATAAGCTTGCGCTCTTTCGAGAGAAATTAAGGCGGGCTTATCCCGACAAACGGTATCCGTTTACCCGGAAATTACCTCTGTTGCTCTTTGCCGGAACTTTTCGAAAAGGCGAGTTGAAGGAGTATAATGGCTGGATTTTGCTGGAGATCAATCGATTGAAGAGCATAGAAGAGGCTTTGTCCTTGAAACAAAAAATAGTGGAATATCCGCAGACACTGTTCGCTATGATCGGCTCTAGCGGACGGAGCGTGAAGTTCGTGGTGGCTTATACCTATCCCGACGGCTCGCTTCCCCGTTCGCGTACGGATGCCGAGGTTTTTCATGCGCACGCTTACCGACATGCGCTCAAGACGTATGAGCCTCGCCTTTCTTATCCCATCGAGCTGAAACGTCCGGTGCTGGAGATGGGCTGTCGCCTCAGTTATGATGCCGATGTGTATTACAATCCGGACGCCCTTTCCATTCATCTGGAGCAGCCTGTGGCTATGCCCGACGAAAGCGCCTACCAGGAACGGTTCGAAAAACGGGTGCCGGTACCGGTAGAGAGTGCCGGGCAGACGCTTTATGACCAATACCGTTACGTTGCCATCCAATATGAATTCGCTTTGCAGCGGGCTTTGGAGGAACATGGAAGTTTGAGCATAAAGGTGGATTTCAAACCTTTGTTGGTCACTCTAGGAAGACTTTGTTTCGCGGCTGGGGTAGAAGAGGAGGATTGTGTGAAGTGGACGATGCTTTATTTGGGGAATCTGATCTCGGAAGTGGAGATCCGGGAGACCTCGAGGCAGTCTTACCGCTTAGCCTCCGATTCTGATTTTGGCAGTACGTCCCTTTACAAGCCGGAGCAGCTACAGAGCTTGAAAATGGAGGAGTTTATGAACCGCCGTTACGATTTCCGGTACAATCTGATGTCTGGCGGACCGGAATATCGGGAGAAAAACACCTTCTGTTTTGACTATCGCCCCGTGACGGATCGTGTGCTGAACAGTATCGCCTTGAATGCCCAGAAAGAAGGATTGCAGCTATGGGACAGGGATGTACGGCGTTTTGTCTTTTCAGATCGCATCCCGGACTATGCGCCTATCGAGGACTATTTGACCCGCTTGCCCGTGTGGGATGGCAAGGATCGCATCCGTCCGCTGGCCGCACGCATCCCTTGCGACAACGTACGGTGGGAACAGTTGTTTTACACTTGGTTCCTGTCGATGGTAGCGCACTGGCAGGGACGTGACAAACAGCATGGCAACAGCCTTTCCCCGCTCTTGGTGGGCGGGCAGGGATGCGGGAAGTCCACGTTCTGCTTCAACCTGTTGCCACCGGACTTGAATACGTATTACACGGACAGCATCGATTTCAGCAAGAAGCGGGATGCCGAGCTGTATCTTACTCGTTTCGGATTGATCAATATTGATGAGTTCGACCAAGTGAGCGCGAGGCATCAAGGCTTCTTGAAGCATCTGTTGCAGAAGCCGGTCGTAAATGTGCGCAAGCCTCATGCTACACAGGTGGAATCGGTGAAACGTTACGCTTCCTTTATCGCTACGAGCAACCATACGGATTTGCTGGGCGATCCTTCCGGCAGCCGCCGTTTCATTTGTATCGAGGTGAAAGGGATGATAGACAATGCCCAGCCTATCGATTATCTCCAGCTCTATGCGCAAGCGGTTGCCGCCTTGAATAATAACGAGCGTTATTGGCTGACGCATGAGGAAGAGGTCTCGCAGATGCAAGCGAACGAGGCGTTTCAACAACGTCCTTTGTTCGAGGATCTGTTTTTTCAATATTATCGTCCTGCTTCGCATAAGGAGGAAGGTTTGAAGATCTCTGCCGGAGAGATCTACCTATCGCTGCAAAAAAAGAGCGGCGTAAAACTTCCGATGAGCAATGTCTCCGTCTTTGGTCGCTTCTTGAAAAAGATAGGGCTTAAGACGCAGTTAGCGAGTAGGGGACGGTTGTATTTAGTGGTCGAAAAGTAGTAAATGGTGGTAGATGTAAGTTGTTGGTGGTAGATGTTTATTATCTACCACCATTAGATAAGTGATTTATAGCAAGGAACTTTTAAGGGTAATGGTAGATGTGGTAGATGATTTCGTATTATTTAAATTCATACACATCTTATGGGATACATCCCCGGCTTTCAGCTATAAACCGCGATAATAATTTATCCCACTTCTGGATCTTCCCAAACACCTGTTTTGTTCATTCGATAGCTTCTCTCTATCTTTTGGGAAGAGTCTGCCTCCAGCGCATAGAGTATTTCACGACAGAACTCCAGAGTTGCAAATCCGTTGGCGGTAATAATGTTTCCGGCTCTGACGGCTGGTTCATTTATATAAAGGCTTTCACCTGTATAGTTTGTCCCAGCGAATTGTTTGAGGTAATCCAATCCGTTACTGGTATGATTTACATGGTTCAAGAAACCGTGCCTGCCAAGAAAGACGGAGGCGTTACAAATTCCGGCTACCAGCCTCTTCTTCTCGATGGCCTCTTTTACCAGAGGAACAATGGCTTCGGCTTCCGGGGTGAACCAGCTCATGCCACCTATTAATACGATTCCTGCATAATCGGCCGGAATGTCATGGATCCCATAGTCGGGCAGCACCTTGAACCCTCCGATCGATACAACCGGCTCTTTCCTGACAGATACGGTTTTAACTATATATTTGCTTTCACTTCCGGGTTCAACACCTGCATTGAGGTTTGGAGCGATATAAGCTCCTTCCCAATCGGCAAAGTCTTTTAACAAGACGAATAGAATTTCTTTTTTCATTATTTATTGTATTTATCGAAGTTATACTTCTTTCTAATCTCGTTTTGCTCGTCAGGAGAAAGAGATTTGAAATATCCTTTCCAGCCTGGGCAGAAGTTTATGTGCCAACGCCAAAAGCGTCCCATTAATGACTGAGGGCTTTTATCGTATTTTTTCCTTAGGGGGCAGTTGTTGCAGTTACTTTTTTGCATGGATGTTACAGAATGCTTGTTGTTTACAAAGGTAATGCTTTTATTGGAATTGCTTTATTTCAATCTTTGTTTATTATGATAATATACCCCATCTGATATAATTGCCAATATTTATCGTAATTTTGCATTATTCGTGAAGATGGTAGTTGTTATGAGCATCCTCATTGGTTTGAATTGGCAAAGGATAAATGGGCGCAGGTTTATAAAACTACGGGAACTCCATGTAGTTGTTGGATGTGTAGAGGGGAGGAGTACGACCGCAAAGGATATAAGCAAGAGATTTTGCGTATTATCAAAGAATCAGAATATTAGATGTTTAATGAAAAGGAAGAAAAGATGTTGAAAGGTAAAACAATTCTTGATGGTTTGTAAGTGTTTAATAGAGCCGTACACCGTTATAGGCTCAAAAATCTTACAAACAATGAGTAGAAGTAGAAAGGTAACCTTATGAGAAAAGTTAGAAAGAATACAGCAACTAGACAGGTCATTCATATTGTCGGTGAAGGATTGACTGAATTATTCTATTTCAACCATTTGAAAAAGTTGCTTGGTTATAGGTACTCTATTTCTCCACGTCTGTTTGACAATAATAGTGTTATAAAGCTATCAAAAAGTTAGCGAATAGTTAATTGGTTCTCAAGAAAATTCAGTATTTTTGCACTCACAATTGAATAAAAACAATTAGCAAATTACAATGCTGCAGAATAGAGTGAACATATTAGTAAACACATTATGTCGAAGCACAGTATGCTTTGAGCGTATGCCGTATGTTCATACTTTAGGCATTGAGTCATTCGGTAAATTCAAAAACACTTTCCAGCGAACGTTTTATAGACAGGTAGGAGTACATTAGATGCAGGTATTCCTATTAAAAAGATAAATTGAAGCCGTTGAAAAGTCCTTACTAAATTTTTCAACGGCTTTGTTTTTGCCCATTGGTGACGTTCGCATTATGTGCTCTACTCCGTCATTTCCGTCCATGGGCATTGAAAACTTCAGTTTTATTAACCAGCGCAGTGATGTGCATAAAAAAAGAAGATTATGGATTACAAATTCAACGGAAGCGGGGTGTTCTTTACATCCGATACCCACTTCAATCATACCAATATCATCAGGTTCTGTAGCAGACCATTCAAGGATGTAGAACACATGAATGAAACACTTATTGCCAACTGGAACCGTGTGGTCGGTCCGGATAATATCGTATTTCATCTTGGCGACTTCTGTCTTGGTGGCTCTGCTGAATGGACAAAGATACTCAAAAGGTTGAATGGGAAAATCTATCTCATAGCCGGTAATCATGACATGAAGAACTTGAGGCAGAATTATACAAAATATTTCGAACTGATCACGATGCAGATGTACATTGAGGTCGATAAACAGAAGATTTATCTGAATCATTGCCCGTTCCTTTGCTATAGCGGCTCATACGATGATACCTGGCAGCTTTTCGGCCATGTGCATACAAGCAGGAATAACACCGGAAAAGATAAGCCTCGCCTTCAAATGCTTTTCTCTACACAGTATGATGTGGGAGTTGACAATAACGACTTCACTCCGGTTTCATTCGCACGGGTAAAGGCAATCATAGAGAAACAGGTTGAACTATCAAAGAAATGAGAATACAATACATGAGTGATCTGCACCTATGCCCACTTTTCAGGTAGTTGCACCTTGTCACAAAGATTTGGTGCTGAACAGTGCCTTTGCGAGTGACTATGGGGACTTGATAAGCAACAACCGGATTGATGCCTGGATATACGGTCATTCACATACGAATATTGATGCAGGGATTGGTGGAACCAAAGTATTATCCAATCAGATGGGATATGTTTTCCAGAACGAGCATCTTATGAATGGGTTTGATTCGGGAAAGTATGAAAATAAAGAAGATTTTTTTCGGGATTGGCATTCATTCAACCCGATGGAAACACGCTGGTTTCATGTCGCTTCTTCCATATACATGGAGGGAAGGGCAATCCGGTTTACAGACCGGAAATATACCCGTTTCGTTGTTTCAAATTATTCTTCGTATGTTTCGGATAATAATGAATACTATAACGATGAATGGCGCAGGGAAACTATTACCCGTATTTTTGCCTATCTGCGCAGACTGGTGGATGCCGTTATTGCCGATGCTGATGGCTTCAATGAATATGTAGCCGGCAATCTTCCATATCAGCAACGGACAGGAAAGATAGCACGGAAGGATTTTAACAGGATAGAGCCGCAATTCAGGATTGAGTCGAAAGACAGGGAAACTTCCATAAAAGCTTTGGAAGATTCCGTGAACGGACGTTCTGTGCCTCCATTAGAGACTATGACAATACGACAATATTGCAAATATTTCCGTATAGCGCACGAAGTGTATGAGTCGTTCTACAGAAATTTGCCTGTCAGTAAATACAACCAGACTGAACAGACTTATGGCCCTAATGAATTGCATGACGTAGCTTATTATAATCGGATGAAGTTTGCAAAAATTGATGAGCAGTACGATATTGATAGTCCGGATGATTTCATCTGGTTTGCCAAGGATCATCATGGAGAACTGGGGCTTTCCCGCCTGAATATCTTTGCATCAGATACAGAACGGTCAGGATGGGTGATTGTCGTTTCCAACAGTTATTCTGCGAATGCCGGTCTCGCCATTGAAGTTGCCACAGCTCTGTATAAGTCCGGTGTTCCATTAATAATCTACGATGCCGACAAGCTTCTGAAGATTCTTGAGGAAGAAGATTATGTCAGGTTGGTTCCTTATTCATACCATAACTATATGGGCTATCAGGAGGAAGGCTCCGTTTATGAGCTACCGTGGGAATACGAATGTAGTGAAGATAGCGGATCATCTCTGACTGCTGAGCAATACAAAGAGATTGTCTCGTTTGCTGAATGGCAGGAAGAAGAGAGGGTGAAGGTAGACTAATGTCATATTTCATGTGTTAACGCACATCTGGCAATCCGTTTGGTTAGTCAGTAACATGCAAATTATCGGCACTGATTCGAAATAGTACCGATAATTTGCATAATTCTGATATTTCAAATATGACTTAATCAAATTCTAACTAACAGGCATTGTTCGATGTAATAGAATTCCCTACGATAGATGAAAGAATAAGAAATCTTTCTAATATGATGGATTGGATGAGATATCTTCCATCAGTTTCATTAGATGGAGATCAAGAATAGTATTCAATAACGAAATAATAAGTTGTAGAGTAATGGTGTAAGATTCTATTAGCATATCGAGGATAATTTCAATAAACTTGGAGTTCGTTGATAACAACTTCTAGAGTTGCTGAAATAATTAACGAGGATATTTTTCTAACATTCTAAACGGAATATCATTTGTAGTAACTTTAGCTATAGATATTTTGTTTATATTTAGCTGTATATCATTATTATAACATTTGTATGTATTCACAAATAAGAGATCCAAACAGCTTTATGAAATGATAATTGTCGATGCAGCATATTATGCCAATTGATTATCAATAGTTTACGGCTTAAAAGATAGACTGCTCAAAAATTTACTTGTTTTTTTGCCGAAAATCGAAGATTTAACGTTTTTAACCTTAGTTTGTCTTCAAACGAAGGGAAAAAGAGAAAAATGGCTCTCTTTTGCTCCGAAACCTCCGGTTCGCGAAGATAAGGCATATCGGTGATTATTTCGCCGAATGGGGCTGCAAAATCAGAGATGGATTCACGGATTTTGGGGTTGGTTTTTGTGGCTTTATAAGGGGAGAATCTTGCTTCGCTTTTGAGTTAGGATTTCGGATTCTTTTGCAGCCAAAAGAGAAAATCGGCAGATATGGTTCGGCTCGGCTTTGGCGAAGCCATCTCTTTTTCTCCCTCTGTTAGGTTTACTTTAATGCACGTATATATGAATACGGAGATAAAGTAAAGTTGGTTTCGGTGATTTATACTGTGATTCGCTTGAAAAAATGTCGTGTAATGGGGATGATTCGTTGGAAAAAGTGTAACGAATTCGGTTTATTCGCTTGAAAAAGTGTAGAACTGCTGTATTATACTTGTATTCAACAGAAAAACATTAAGCCACAATATATCATATAATATATGAACACGTGCTTTTTTGTTCACTATATGATATATTGAGGCTTTAAAGTGTATTACCGGCGAACCTATGCCTTTCACAAGACAAGGCACTTGCCCGGATCAAAACCATTGGCGATATGCTCATTTTGAAAAACATATCCCATTTGATTGCAAACGATCTTTGTTCCGTTTATCTCAGCATCAATGTTGGTATGTGAATGCCCATAAATCCATGCGTCAATGCGACTGTCGGCAATAAGCCCACTCAGTTCAGTTGCAAATGCACTATTCAGCACTGAACCTTTATGGTGAGGGGCGACGACCTCCAATGTGGGAAGATGATGTGTTACTACCACAATGTGCTTTGCGGTGCTTTCAGTTAGACTATGCTTGATGAAATCCAAGCAGAATTCATGCATCTGATTAAACTCCTCAGTTTGGAGTAATTTGCCATTATACATTATTTGCCGAAAGTCGTTCATGCCTTTCCATATAAAATACTCGTCAGAAGGAGAAATCTGAGACCACAAAGTGCTCATGATAAAATCAGTATCATCAATCTTTACTACTTGATTCTGGTAATATCCTACATTTTTCTTGAACATCCAATTCCATTGCAGTTCCTTATCCATCACATCACAATAATTGTAATACTCATGGTTTCCGGGCACAAGGAGCACTTGCCGATAATTTACAGATGCCCATTTCCAAAAATTGCTCAAAGGTGCAATCTTGTTTTTCAAATAGAATATATCTCCGGCAAGAACCAAAACATCGCCAGTTACAGGTAATTCATTATGTTTCATCCACCTGCTGTTATCGCTGAATTCCAAATGCAGGTCGCTCATATATTGTATCTTCATAATCTTTTGTTTATTAATATTTTGTATAAATCAGTTCATAATTCTTTGAATTTGATTCATCGACAATAATACCCTCCAAGAAAGAAAATTTATTATACAGGAATTGGTAGTGTTCAAGTTCTTCTTCCTCAAAGTTTATGTTCTCATAGCAGTTGTCTATCTCCTTGTTGATTTTATCGTACAAATCGACGGTTGTTTTGGCTATTCGTACTTCCAACTTGGCAATATCTTCTTTATTCTTTGCAATAGCCTTTTTACAATGTTCGATTTCTTCTTTGTAAAAGCATAAAACCTCCTCAAGAAGGACGTTTGTCAGCACACTTGGAGATGGACTACATGGAAGCACAGTCAATTCACGACTTGGGGTAGTAGTAAGATAAAACAATTTACACCCCAAAGACTTTGCAACCTGTTTGTTATATTCATCTATTTCGCGAATGACTTTCATTAAGTCTTCTTTAGATAGACTTTGGCATTCTTCATGAGACGGATGCTCTTTCTTTTTCAACAAAGGCATGTCTTTGTGCCTTAAATAGACCGTTGTATATTCACTCATAAATAAACCTCCTTTTTTATTGCTTATGAAATTGCTCTACTTGTTTTTCAATCATCCTTTTTACCTGTTCAAATGATATGGGGGTAAAGTTATTGTTATCAACCCCTACATCGTATTGCGTCGGATAGAGATACTGAAGCCGGGCAGCGTCAATTCCAGTGTTATTCTTCCTTGTATGTACGTGTCCGAAAAGTTGCCACACATCTTTATATCCGCCATCAAAACATAGAAAAGGATAATGGTTCAAATATATCCTTTGTTTACCGACCTCTATGTGCATCTGCATTGCCACATGTTCAAATCTGTCAATGTAGCCTTGGCGTATATTCTTCAAATCGTGGTTGCCCATAATCAGATATATCTTGCCGTTCAGCCTGTCAAGCATTTTAGTCCATTCAGCCGAACCGCCAAGACAGAAATCACCTAAGTGAAAAACAATATCATACTGTCCGACAGTATTATTCCAATTGGATATGATTGTTTCATTCATCATTTCCACATCCTTAAACGGCCTGTTGCAGAAACGAATGATATTCCCATGATAAAAATGGGTATCAGATGTAAAGAACACCTTGCTGCCATCAAATTTATAGCTCATTTCTTCTCAATTTATGTGCATCACTGCACGTTAATAATCTGGTTACCAACAGCCCATCAGACGGAAATGGCAGAAGAGCATCATAAAGGCGACTGTCACAAATGGGCATACAAACAAAATAGTTGGAAAGTTTGGTAAGGACTCTCCAACTATTCAGTTTCTATTCTCTCAAAGTACAATAATGTACTCGTTATGTTCGTTGGAAAGTATTAACTCTACGAGGTTCAATGCGTGAAACATGAACACTAGACACAGAATCAGTGCGTTTGTTGCTCTGAATTGCGGTTGTTGTTAATATATTCATTCTGTTTCTTTGCATTGTTAATGTTTATATCGTTTCAAAAACGGTGCAAAATTAGCAAATAAATCCCAATCTCACATCACTTTACATTAATTTCTTTTGCCAAAAGACTTTTATTTCTTCGATTATGCTCGCGAACCAAATAAAATATATAACTTTGCATTTGACGCAATTTATAATTGAATACAATATGGCGAGTTTGAACTGTATAAAGGCAGTATTAGCTGAGAAGGGCATTATGAGTAAATGGCTTGCTAAAACTTTGCAGAAAGATCCGGCAACGGTGTCAAAGTGGTGCAACAATCATTCGCAGCCTGATTTATACACATTGGCACGGATAGCAGAAGTGCTGGATGTGGATATTCACAGATTGATTTGCCATACAAAAGAAGAATAGAGGATATGAAATATACAATTGAAGAAATACGGCATATGCAGGAAGGTCAGACTTTTGACTGTAAAAGTATCCTCATTGATCCTAAACACCTTGCCACTATCATGGTAGCTATGGCGAATGCAGATGGTGGAATGATTGCTGTGGGTATATCCGACAAGACTCGCAGAGTAGAGGGTGTTGACCAAGACAAGGAACATCTCAATGATATATTGCGCACACCTTTGGATTTTTGTGTTCCTTCAGTTTCTGTCACTACAGAATACATACCATGTACAGATGCAGAAGGACGTAATAATCGTGTATTGTTGATGCACATTCCTGCAAGTCCGCGACTTCATGCGAATTAAGCGGATGAAGTGTTTTGGCGTGTAGGAGACAAATCACGCAAATTGACTTTTGATGAGCGTTTGCAACTCATGTACGACAAAGGAGAACGCTATTACGAGGATTCCACAGCATACGATGCCACACTTGATGACATAGATATGGATGCAGTCAAAGCCTACATGAAACGGATTGGCTATGGCAAGTCTGCAATGGAGTATCTGCAAGAGAACAAAGGTTTTGTGACCTATAAAGGCGATGTACCGCAAGTCAGTGCTGCTTGTATATTGCTTTTTGGCAAGCATCCTCAGACATTCTTTCCTCGTGCGAGAGTGCGTTTTATCAAGTATTTCGGTACGGAGGAAAAGGTGGGGCGTGAAATGAATGTCATCAAAGATGTTACTTTTGATGGTCGTATTCTTGAACAGATACAGAAAACGGTAGAATATCTTGAAACGCAGGTAAAGGAGCATTCCTATCTTGGAGAGAACGGTATCTTCAAAACAGACCGTGAATATCCAAAGTTTGTGATACAAGAGATGGTCGTAAACTCTGTTTGCCATCGAGATTACAGTATTAAGGGCACGGAAATTCAGATAAAGATGTTCGATGACCGCCTTGTGTTCGAAACACCGGGCAAGTTGCCGGGTATTGTCCGCACTGACAACATTCGTCATACCCATTTCTCTCGCAATCCGAAAATAGCGGAATACCTCAAAGCATACGACTATGTAAAAGAGTTCGGTGAGGGTGTAGACCGTATGTGCCGAGAGTTGTCTGCATTGGGTGTCAAAGAGCCGCAATACAACTTAGTTGCCTTTATCATGAAAGCAACAGTATGTGCTAATATTTTGGAAGAAGTACAAGAAGCTAACCATTCCGACCAGACGCGACCAGAAGCCGACCACTTAGGGCATAACAAGGGCATAACAGGGGCACAACAGGGGCATAACAAGATACTTTCTCTTATTGCAGAAAACCCACAAATCAGTATTTCTGCATTGGCGAAACAATGCGAGGTCTCGGAGAAAGCAATGAGGATAACACTGGAACGTTTGAAAGCAGAGAATATTATTAAACGAGTTGGGCCAAGTTATGGGGGGCACTGGGAAATCCTTTTATCAACCTCTAAGGAAACAAAATAATACGAATTATGGCCAAGAAATCGACAAATAAGAAAGATGGCAACACGATTGGAGATTTCCAAGAGAGAGATGGATCTGTTTGCCGGAGTGTTGGATGAACGATATAAGTTGAAATAACTGTTTCTGTGTGCCAAATTACCAAATAAAAACACGCCAAATTTCCAAGTGATATGAGGCATAAGGTTGATTTGCATGTAATTGAGCAATAAGATGCGATTGATGTTGTATATTATGCTGCACAAACATTATGTTCGTACAACATAATATTTTTGAAGTGCATATCTGAGAAAACTTACCTTGCTTTTTGATAGTATTATAAAAATCAATATATTCGCATTGGACTATAAATACTTGCGATATGAAGCAACTTAATAGGATTAAAATAGTACTAGTAGAGCAACATAAAACAGCAAAGTGGTTGTCGGAGCAGATTGGTAAAAATGCTTGTTCTGTGTCTCGTTGGTGTACAAACACCTCACAGCCAGACCTTGAAACATTGTTTCGTATTGCGGAACTTTTGAATGTTAATGTGAGAGATTTGATTTATTCTAAAAAAACAGATTAAAACTAATGTATGACAACACCTATAACTCTATCTAAAATTACAAAAGTTGATTTGCGCGATTGTTGGCGGAGTGAGGCTACCGATTTTACTCCTTGGCTTGCAACTGAAGAAAATATAGCTATCCTTGCAGATGCTTTAGGAATGAATGAACTTGAAGTGAAAGCTCAAGAAGAACACGTAGGCCCTTTTCGCGCTGACATTCTCTGTGTTGACTCAGGAACAGATAAGTTGGTTCTGATTGAGAATCAACTTGAGAAAACTGATCATAATCATCTCGGACAGATATTAACATATGCTGCTGGTTTAGATGCTGTTACTATCATATGGATTGCAGAGCGTTTTACGGAAGAACATCGTGCAGCAATAGATTGGCTTAATCGCATCACGGATAAAGATTTCAATTTTTTTGGAGTCGAAATTGAACTTATAAAAATAGGGAATAGTCCTGCTGCTCCGATATTTAATGTAATAGCAAAACCAAACGGATGGTCTAAAGATGTACGTATGTCTTCTAACCAATCATCGAATGAAAATAGGACAGAGGCTGAAATATTTAGATATGATTTTTGGTCTGCTTTCTGCAATTATATGAATGATCATCCATCTAAAAAATTTCGTACACAATCTCCGTCATATAGTCATTGGATGAATATAGCCATTGGGCGTTCTAATTTCCAAATATGTTTATTGTTGAATTCAAGAGAGCAAAAACTAACTGTACAATTATACATTGGGAATGATCTTGAAAAGAAGAATTTTGACATGCTTTTGAAATATAAAGAGGAAGCTGAAACTTCAATAGGACAATCATTAGATTGGAGAAGGCTTGACGGAAAGAAAACATCAACAATTGATTTGTATAAAATTTGTGATTTAACTAAAAAGTCATCGCAGCAAGAGTTGTTTGCTTGGTTAAAAGATTATACTGAAAAGTTTATAGTGTTCTTTAAGCCAATTATTAAAGCTTTGTAATCTAATTATTAAATGTTGCAATTATGGTGTATTTCTCGGATATTTTTAATGTAGATGAATCTATCATAGAAGAGTATGGTGCAATGAATATTTCATTGCTTAATGATATACCTCTTTTTATAGATCCATTTCTGCTTTATGCAAGTGAAAAGCAAGAGTATAAATTATTGCATGAAAAAATACTTGATTATCTTGCTTTCTTAAGAGATAAAGCGAGTGGAGAAATTTCTTTGGAAAAAATTAAAAGATGGTATACATTTCCTGAAGTTAAACAAAATTGGCTTGGATATAGCGAAACAGGCAATGGAGGCTTGGGGCTGGGAAAAGATTTTGGGGAATCAATGTCAAGAGTTATTCAACGTGTTTTTCCGAATCTAAGAGAAGAAAAGATAACAGAAACATCTCATTTGGAAAAATTGTCCTTGTTTAGAGTTGGAGTAGGACGAGATAATATAAGTGATTTTACTTGTAACTTAATAAAACAATATCTACTTGAATATACGCAAACTTTTGCACAAAAGTACTTGACTTCAGACCAATGCAAGAAGGTTGCTGTTTCAAAAGTATATTTTGACTATGGTTATGAGACTTGGATGTCTCATAGTTATGTGTTGCCATATTTTAATAATGATTATGTTATTCTGACTCCCAAAGATATTCTTACAAAAGATGAAACATGGATTAATGCAAGTGAAATGAGACATCGTCTATTGGATATTACGAGTAGTTTGCCGAATGAAACATTAAGGGATCAAATTAATGATGTTTATCTGAGACAGCTTCCAAAGAAAAAGGTTACAGAGAAAGTGAGGAATGAAGCTGCTGCAAATACGATTCTTCAATTCCCGATGTTGATGGATTATTATATCAAGATAAAAGAAGAAGAAAGGGAAGAGGCAAAAAAGAACTCTAGGGAAATCGTCTCAGCCGTAGATAAGGTTTATGTAAGAAATATTCAAACTTTGATATGTAGCTTAAATTCTAATACGTCGTTTTATACAGAAACAGCAGTGGGATCTTATGAGGCTTCAAGGAAACGTGTTGAATTTTTGAAAGATTTCATCGAGAACAAGGATGGTTATAAGCTTTTCTATCATGATGGTAAGCCTGTAAGAAAAGAAAAAGATCTTCAACTACTTTTTAAACTCACATGGTTTGCTTCAATATTTGACATAAATGCAGAAGTTAATAATGGTAGAGGTCCTGTGGATTATAAAATTTCTATGGGAAGCTCCGATAAAACGCTTGTTGAGTTTAAACTTGCAAGTAATTCTAAACTGAAACAAAATTTGGCGAATCAGGTCAAGATATACGAAATGGCAAATAATACAAATCAAAGTATGAAAGTTATTCTTTATTTCAATGAGACCGAGCATCAAAAAACATTGAATATTTTGGACGATCTTGGACTCCAGAACGATAGAAATATTATTCTTATAGATGCTTGCGATAATAAGGCCTCTGCATCCAATGTGAAATAAGATTTTGGTAAAGCTTGTCCATAAATAATATGAATCCAAATACAGAATATGAGAAATTTACTCAAGAAATATATCAGCAGCTGTTGAGTACTGATCTTGGGAATGTTAAAACTGTAGAAGTTTTGCATAATGTAAAACTTAGAGGGCGATCTGGTCAAGACCACCAAATTGACGTATTTTGGGAATATGAAATAGCTGGACTTAGGCATAAAGTTGCTATCGAATGTAAAAATTACAAACAACTTATCCCAGTAGGAAAAATCCGAGATTTTTACGGTGTATTATCGGACTTGAATAATGTTTCCGGTATTATGGTGACAAAAGAAGGTTATCAAAAAGGTGCTAAAGAATATGCTAAGCATTATGGAATCAGCTTAAAAGAATTGAGGTCGCCAAAATCTGGAGAAGGAATTATTGCAGAAATTGAATTTTGCACTCATATGTCTGTAAGACACAGTCTATTTCTTATCGATGAGGACTGGGCAAAAGATAATGGCTATGATTTTACCAATTATAAAAAACGTTTAGATATTATGAGTGATTTCGAACGTTCAACTCGATGGAGCAATGCTACTCATATACCATTGCAAACTAAAGATGATTTGATAAGAGACTCAAGCGGGCAAGTAATATCTTCTTTGAATAATCTTCAAAGCAGCCTCCCTCAAGATTTTAAACATGGTTGTTGCCACATATTTAAATTTCAAGATGCTTTTCTTGATACCATTTGGGGTGCAGTCAAAATCAAAGAAGTAAAATTTGAAGAAGAAGAAAGTCATCAAACAAAAATTGTAGCATTGGATGCAGGCGAATTTATAAAAGCTATTTTGAAGGATGCAATAACAGGGGAGATTAAACATATAACTAAAGAGCCTTTCTGAAAGAATTTTGTATGCTTGAAATCAGAGTGAACTTAGTTCCCTTGTACAATATTGTTCTTGGTTAATTGTTAAGTTGCTATAAAAACAAAGCCATTGAAGGAAGAACCAAATAAAATCATTAAATTTGCATTCAAAGGCAATTGTATAGCAATGGGAAAAGAATTGAATCGAATAAAAGTAGTACTGGTTGAGTGTAAACGGACGAATAAATGGCTGGCTGAACAATTGGGTGTAAATCCGACTACCATATCAAAGTGGTGTACCAATACAACGCAGCCAGATTTGTATACTCTGAATAAAGTCGCAGATTTACTTGGCGTTGATGTGACGCAGTTGTTACTTAGTAATCGGGTGGAAAGCCATCAAACAGTACACAGTTATGAGTAAATTTACGGAAGCAACACGGGTTCAGATGCCGGCAATGGTGCATCTTACCCGGTTAGGATATTCATATTTCGGTAAAATACATGAGGATATGAATGGTATTGTTTATGATGGCGATACAAATATTCTTCTACAAGTATTCGAGCTGCAGTTCAAAAAATTGAATCCCGGACATGAAGGAGAGTATCTTCAAATTCTGAAAGATATAAGAAAAGAACTTAACGATGATGATCTTGGAAGGGGATTTTACAACCGTTTGAAATCTGTATCTCCTGTAAAGTTGATTGATTTTGACAATATCAGCAATAATACGTTTCACTTTACAGCAGAGTTTACATGTAAAAATGGGCAAGATGAGTTTAGACCGGACATAACTTTATTTGTCAACGGATTGCCTCTTTGTTTTGTAGAAGTAAAGAAACCCAACAATCATGGCGGGATGGTGGCTGAAAGTGCCCGGATGAATAGAGAACGATTCCCGAATAAAAAGTTTCGTCGTTTTATCAATATCACGCAACTGATGATATTCTCCAATAATATGGAGTATGATACATTAGGTGGTATTGTTCCGATACAAGGTGCATTTTATTGCACTGGTGCGCGTTCGTATTCTCCATTCAATTGCTTTAGAGAAGATAATATAGGAAGTCAAAAAATAGCCTCTTTCCATCAGGATTTTCCTTATCAAGATATAGATAAGGAGATTGAAAAGAAAATTTTATCTGATTATAACTGCCAAGTGATTCATACCAGCCCAGAATATCAAACCAATCTTGGCTATAATACTCCGACCAACAGGATATTGACTTCAATGTGTTCTCCTGAAAGGTTGCTTTATATTATAAGATATGGAATTGCATATGTGAAAACCGAGAGGGAAGTTGATGGAAAAATAGAGTCTACCGACCAGAAACACATCATGCGCTATCAGCAATTATTTGCATCGTTAGCGATTAGAAAAAAGTTGTCAGAGGGCGTGAAATCCGGTGTTGTTTGGCATACACAAGGAAGTGGAAAAACAGCATTGTCATATCATTTGGCTTATATTCTTAATGATTTCTATGCTCATCAGAATAAGGTCGCAAAATTCTATTTTATAGTTGACCGCCTTGATTTGTTGGAGCAGGCTACACAAGAGTTTGAGGCAAGAGGACTTGTTGTCAGCACTGCCAATTCAAGAGCCGAATTGATGGCTCAATTCCGTAATAATCAAGCGCAGCAAGGAACTAGCGGTCAAGCAGAAATAACAGTTGTAAATATACAGCGTTTTGCTGAAGACAAAGAAAAGGTGCGTATAAGTGACTATGCAACCAATCTTCAACGTATTTTCATTCTTGATGAAGCGCACAGAGGATATAAACCCGGAGGATGTTTTCTTGCCAATTTGTTTGAGGCTGATACGGATGCCGTTAAAATTGCCTTGACTGGAACACCTCTTCTTAAAGAAGAACGTGCTTCCTGTAAGGTCTTCGGAGATTATCTTCACACTTATTATTACGATAAGTCTATTGCTGATGGTTATACATTGAAAATCATTCGCGAAGATATAGAGACGTCATACAAAGAGCGATTGTCTGACGTTTATGATAAATTGGAAACGCTGGTACAGAAAAAGGATGTCAGGAAATCCGAAATCATTGAGCATCCGAATTATGTAAATGAATTGGCTCGCTATATCATTACGGATTTAAAAGAGTTTCGTAAGATTCAAGGTGACAACTCCTTAGGAGGTATGGTTATTTGTGAAACCAGTGAGCAAGCCAGAAGACTTTACGATGTATTCCAAGAAGAGTGGGATAAATATAAGCCTAAGCCAATAAAGATAAAATTGTCGGATGGCTCATATGTGCTCGGAGAGCCTGAAGTTGATTATGCTTCTAAATACAGACCTCTTAAAGCCGGTATAATTCTTCATGACACTGAAGATAAAGAGACACGTAAACAGATAGTCAAAGACTTTAAAAAGAATATGACTATAGATATTCTTATAGTCTTCAATATGTTGCTTACCGGATTTGACGCTCCTCGTTTGAAACGCTTATACTTTGGACGAAAACTGAAGGATCATAATCTTTTACAGGCGATTACACGTGTAAACCGTCCTTATAAGGATATGCGTTATGGCTTTTTGATAGACTTTGCCGATATAAAAAGGAATTTTGACGAAACGAACGAGGCTTACCTGCAGGAACTGAATCGCTTTAATGATGTAGATGAAACCGGAGAAGGTAGTGCGACTGATACTTTTACTCAGGTTATCGAAGATAAAGAGGAAATCATCAGTCAGATGAAGAAAATCCGCCAGAGTCTATTTGACTATTCATACGACAATGCAGAAGAGTTCTCTTCGGAAATCTCAACTGAAGAGGATAAAGCAGTGCTACTTGATTTGAAACACGCATTGGTAGCCGCTAAGAATATGGCCAATATCGTACGCACTTTCGGCGATGACGATATGAAGGAAAGATTTGCCAAATTGGAGATTACGAAGTTGCCAGAATTGTTGTCTGAAGTTCAGCATCGCATCGATGTCATCAATCAAAAGGAGGCTTTCAGCGTAGGCGAAGAAACCAAAATGCTAATCAATGAAGCTATGCTTGACATTGAGTTTAACTTCTCAAAAATAGGTCAGGAAGAAATGCGTCTCATTGCTGGTGGAGTGGAACTTAAAGAAAAATGGCAGCGTACCATTACTTCTTTTACTCAGAACTTTGACCAAGATGATCCGGAGTTTATCTCCTTGCGTGAAGCCTTTATGACAAGGTTTAAAGAGCATGGCTTTGTTGTAGATACCATAGCCAAATTTAATGAGGAAACCAAAGCTTTGGATGATATTATCAAACGGTTGCAAGACCTTCAGAAGCGAAATACGGCACTGCTCAAAAAATATAAAGGCGATGAGAAATTTGCTCGTGTGCACAAACGTATCCGCGAGGTCAATAAAGAAAGGGAAGAAAAAGGCCAGAAACCGATGTTTTCATTCCTTGATGATGAAATCATGGCTATTCTGAATATCATTAAAGAAGATGTCGATGCGAAAGTATATGACCGCAATGATATTTTGAAGAAGGATGCCTATTTCAATCGTACTGTAATGTCACTTATCAATGGATGTTTGTATCATTTCCCTCAGATAAGGCCTGAAATGGAAGATTACAAGTTTATCCAGTCGAGAATATCCCAACAATATATCAATCAATATAACGCCACATATGGCGTGGCTTAACGATTATGTCTGCAATTAAAGAAAATACACTCCAGCTTATAGACAGCTTGAAAGCAACTTGCCAAACCTATGGAATGGGTAATGACGGTAATGAGTATAAGATCATCACTCAGGTATTTTTGTATAAATTCTTGAATGATAAATTCGGCTATGAGATCAAGAATGCCAAGAGCAATATTGCCGAAAAACTAAATAGTGATGTAAAATGGGAAAAGGCTTATGAAGCCTTATCAGATGATGAACGACTGCTTTTGCAGAGTGCGATTTCTCCGGATGTGCCGATGCTGGAGCCCTATCACCTTATCGCCAATCTTTGGAATCAGCAGGGGAAAGGAGACTTTGATACTATCTTTGACTCGACAATGACGGATATTGCCGAGAAAAATGCAGATGTATTCTCCACTCAGACTACGGCAAATACCAAGATACCGCTTTTTGAACCGTTGACGCAATTTGTGACGGACAGTGCACAACGTGCTCCCTTTGCGCGAGCTTTGGTGGATAAACTCGTCAACTTCTCATTTGAAGAAGCGTTTGCTCAAAACTATGATTTCTTTTCCAGCATCTTTGAGTATCTGATTAAAGATTACAATACAGCTGGCGGCGGTAAATATGCAGAATATTATACGCCCCATGCCATCGCAACTATTATGGCGCGATTGCTTGTGGGTGATAACGCTGATTTGCATAGCATAGAATGCTATGATCCATCTGCAGGTACAGGTACACTTTTAATGGCTCTCAGTCATCAGATAGGCGAAGACCGTTGTACTATCTTTTCGCAAGATATTTCGCAGCGAAGTAATAAAATGCTGAAGTTGAACCTGTTGCTTAATGGTTTGGTCTCGTCACTTGATAATGCCATTCAAGGAGATACATTGGTCAATCCATATCATAAGAGTGATGATAAACAGCAACTTCGCCAGTTTGACTTTGTGGTCAGCAACCCTCCATTCAAAATGGACTTTTCGGATACAAGGGAAAAGATTGCTGCAATGCCTGCTCGTTTTTGGGCTGGTGTGCCCAAAGTGCCGGCAAAGAAAAAAGAATCGATGGCAATATACACTTGCTTCATTCAGCACGTTATCAACTCTTTGAAAAAGTCCGGTAAAGGAGCTATCGTTATCCCAACAGGATTTATAACAGCTAAAACCGGAATAGAGAAGAATATTCTCCAAAAGATTGTAGATGATAAAATTGTATATGGCTGTGTTTCCATGCCAAGTAATGTATTTGCCAATACCGGAACGAATGTGAGCGTTCTGTTCTTTGATAAATCGGCGACAGCAGACTGCGTTATTCTTATTGATGCCAGCAAACTTGGAGAGGAATATAAAGATGCCAATGGTCTGAAAAAGGTTCGCTTGAGTGATGATGAAATCGAGCAGATTATCCGTACATTCCAGAATAAGGAGGCAGTGGAGGATTTTTCGGTTGCCGTCACTTACGATGACATCAAAGAGAAGGGGTATAGTCTTTCAGCCGGACAGTATTTCGACATCAAGATTGACTATGTAGATATTACCGAGGAGGAGTTTAATTCTCGCATGGAAGAATACAAAAGAACGCTTACGGAACAGTTTGCTGAAAGCCATCGTTTGGAAACAGAGATTATGAGACAACTTGATAGCTTGACTTTTAATCCCAATATCAGATAAGCTATGACGAATGAAATACAATTTTTGCTTTATAATCTTCCTGAAGAAGAAGGTAAGGTACAGGTCGTCATAAAAGATGAAACTATCTGGAGTACGCAAAAAGCGATGGCGCAGCTCTTTGGAGTTGGAGTCCCAGCCATTAGCAAGCATCTGAAGAATATCTTTGAGGAAGGGGAGCTGATAAAAGAAGTGGTTGTTTCCAAAATGGAAATAACCACTCGGCATGGGGCGATAGAGGGAAAGACACAGATTTCCTCGGTTGATTTTTATCATCTTGATGCCATTATAGCCGTTGGGTATCGGGTTAATTCTGCAAGGGCAACACGTTTCCGTCAATGGGCGACCAAGATACTCAATGAATATATCCGGAAAGGGTTCGTATTGGATGATGACAGGCTAAAACAAGGGACAACGGTATTTGGCATAGACTATTTCCGGGAGTTGCTTGAAAGGGTACGTTCCATCCGTGCAAGCGAACGCCGCATTTGGCAACAAATTACGGATATTTATGCTGAATGCAGTATCGACTATAATCGCACTTCTCCCACAACAAAGGAGTTCTATGCTATGGTGCAAAACCGCTTTCATTATGCTATTACAGGACAGACGGCTGCGGAAATCATATATACTAAGTCAGATCATACCAAAGATCACATGGGCTTAACCACATGGAAGAATGCACCTGATGGACGTATATTGAAATCGGATGTGTCAATAGCTAAGAATTATTTGCAGGAAAAAGAAATCCACCAGTTGGAACGAGCTGTCACTTCATATTTCGACTATATCGAAAACCAAATTGAGCGACAGAATACTTTCACGATGGAACAGTTTGCCGCCAGTGTCAATAAGTTCCTGACATTTAATGACTATAGGATTCTTCCTGACAAAGGACGTATCTCTGCATCGCAAGCTAAGGCAAAAGCTGAAGGTGAATATGATATTTTTAATAAAACTCAACGGATAGATTCTGACTTTGACAAAGAAATCAGAGCTATGTTGAATGGATAGAGAGCTGTAATGGAAAAAATATCTCCCAAATATCAAATGTCATTGGTTAAGTCTATTAATGACAAACTGTTTGATATATATCGAGGATATGCTGATGTCGAACAGTATATTCTAAAGTGGCATGAATATGATGAGTATGGAAATTGGGAAAATTTTAGTATAATAAAGAAGAAATCAAAAGATGGTCAAGATGTTATAGACGCTTTAGCAACTCTTCATCCAATGGATGGAGAATTGCTGCTAAAGATTGCAATAGATTTAGGACTGGAAACTCCCGACTATATACCATGTATACCTACTTTCAAAAATGAACTAAAGTCGAGTTATGAAACTGCTAGCCAGACTTTTGAAAAAGCTTTCAGAAATGTTGAAACAGATCCAAGTCTAGCGATAGGGCTTGCGAATTCTGCATTAGAGAGTATTATTAAGGAGATACTTAAAGATTCGAGAATTCATATCTCATGGAATGAAAAGGATACTCTTTCAAATTTGATAAAAAGTATATGTAAGGCTTTTAAATTAACCACAGATGTGAATCTTCCAAATGAAATAAAGACACTTTCCAGTTCTTTGATGAATGCTTGTAAAGCTATTGATGATTTGAGAAGTGACAAGACAATATTTCATGGAAAAACGGATTCAAACTATTTAGTATCAGAACCTTTTTATGCTTATTTTATCGTGAATTCAGTGTCTGCTGTCGGATTATTTTTGCTAAATTTCTATAAACAAAAATATCCACCTAAGACCATAGTTATAAACGCTGATGATGATTTACCATTTTAATGAATAGAAGCAAATGCAGAAATATAAATTAGGCGATATCGCCACAGTTGAAATTAGCGGTGTAGATAAAAAAAGCAAAGAAGGGGAGTTGTCTATAAAATTGTGCAATTTTACAGATGTGTATTATAATTGGGCTATTACATCTGAAATGGAAATCAATTTTATGGAAGCTACGGCACGCCCCAATGAGATTGAAAGATTTAATTTGCGACGAGGTCAAGTAGCTTTAACGAAAGATAGTGAAACACGTTATGATATAGGTATTGCTACTTATATAGCAGATAATTTTGATAATGTCGTTTTAGGCTATCATAACGCTCTTGTTATTCCGACTCCAGATAAATTAAGTGGGAAATATCTTAATGCATTGCTACATACAGACTATGCTAGAACATATTTTTCCAATAACGCATCTGGAAGTGGTCAACGATATGCTTTATCTATTGATGCTCTGAATGATTTTCCTGTACTACTTCCTACTCTCGAAGAACAAGAAAGAATAGGGACAATATTTTCATCAATAGATAGAAAGATTGCTCTTAATCGTCAGATAAATGATAATTTATCTGACAATTAAGAGCTATTTTATTGGATATATCAGTTATCAGTTTGCCGATATTCTTCTCTTGGGTGGATATCGGTAATTCATATCTCATAATTTGCTCTTTATCTCCACGAGGCATTTTACTTCCTTTTGCCCCCTTCATAGCATAGACAAAAAAATTATCTTGGAGTAGGACAGAATATAGAAATGTTGGAAAGTGCCCTTGTTTTGCTCTGAAAACTAGGACATCAGTAGAACACCCACCTTCTATATCAGCTAGCCAAATTTTTTGGAGATAGGGGCGAATATTGCCAACTAATATATCTCCAGGTAGAAAATGGGTAAGGCTACACTTCATTGGAGGAAGATTCTGCGCAATTGTTCTTCCTCGTTTATTTTGTAAAAGTGAATCCGTAGTAACGTATTCATTTATAGAAATACTATCACTGCTAATTCTCTGGTCTACATATATTGCTATATCGGATAGTTTCATTATGCTCTGTTTGGAATGCAAAGATAGCTTAATTTGAGCATAATATGGTAATATATTGTCTGATTATATTGAGTTGCTAACCGATATATTTTCTGTGTGCCAGCTTGACATTGGTCTGATTTACCATTGCATAGTGTAATGTGGTGTCAATCTTGACATGACCAAGTAGTTTCTGCACTTGTTCAATAGGCATTCCTTTGTCAATAGCTAAAGTCGCCAATGTTCTTCTGAATTTGTGAGGATGAACTTTTGCAATATTTACTTTGCGACCGAGCAAACGAAGACGAACTTCCACACCACTAATCGTAAGGCGAGAGTGTGGCTTTGCTAAAGAGACAAATAAAGCAGGATTGGAATCTGTACGGCTGTTTAAGTAATTCTGTAAGTGTATTTTAGTGCGAGCATTGAAGTAAACTTCTCGCTCTTTATTCCCTTTCCCAAATACAACACATTGCCTTTCATGAAAATCAATGTCTTCACGATTAATATTTACCAATTCGCCTACACGTATGCCTGTGCTGGCTAATAAATCTATCATTGCCAGATCCCTGATTTCAAGACAGCTGTCCCTAAGTGTTTCTATATTTTCATCTGTTAGAACTTCCTTTACCAATGTCTCAGTGCGTACCTTACGAATGCGACGAACCGGACTTTTAGTTATATAGTCCTCATCCTCAAGCCAAGAGAAAAAAGATGAAAAGATTCTGCGCATGTTGTCAATGGTCATTCGCCCGACCTTGCGCTTTTCCTGATATTCGGACAAGTAGCATCGAATATCATTCGTGGTTATTTCTTGAGCCGCTTTTTTTACAGAGAAGAACAACATATTGATTGTGGACTGATAGTAGTGCAATGTTTTGTCAGAACAACCCTCTATCTTCTTGGCTGATAGAAAGGATTGCAATAAATCCGTAGTAGCTTTTGTGCGCAGTTCCTCCTCTGTTTCATGCATTACAACATCATAGTCATTGAATTTTTCGACTATCGTATCTTCCAACATTTGTAGCTGCTCTCCTGACAAATGGGGTTTCATGCCATCTATAATGGCTTGGATTAAAATTGCTTTCATATCTATATCACATGTTTTTGGTGTATAATATAGATAATATGCAAAAGATATATGTGTAGCTGCTAAATGATAATTTACCGATACTTGACCGTTTATCAATAAAGGCAAAAGTTCGTTTCGCTGCTTAGTAAGTTCCACTATCTGCATTTCATTTTTCTTAATCATTTGAAATAACGGTGTTATTGTTTCATCAAATTTTGCAAGGATACCTACATCAGGCTTTATCAATGAAATTGAATACAATGTAGATGAAGTCATGCTCGGTACTCCTGTCCCAGAATCCCATCGTGTAAAATCAATATCCTTAATTGAATAAAATACGTATTTTGCACAATGTGATTGTTTCATCTCAGAATAGAACATTGTATCAACAGACCAAAAAGCATCATTAACATACATAATATTATTTAATGACCCCTTACGAGGCATCAGGATAGATTCTCCCAAATATAGGTAACTATCAACCTTACGCATTTCTCCACCACTTCCATATACAGGGTATATTCCATTGCCTAAATGTTTATGGTCACGCCCATTTTTGATAATGAGATAATATTCCAAAGTGCAGTTTCCCCATCCCTTAGGAATCTCTCGTTTCAACTTTTCATTCCACACCATTGCTCCACCACTTGACTTATAAGGCCGTCCGTTCTCATCGGGAAAATCAAACTGCACAAACCAATAGTCGTAGAGTTGCTTAGCCATCGCCTCTAAATTATCATTTAGCGACATTATCGTGGTTGTCAATGATATACTTATACAGAGAAAAAATGTTAGAAAGGTCGGTAACACTCTGATTGCGTCGGAGTGTTACCTTCTTATTATTTTAACTTGTCAAGCAATTTAGGAATAGTTACCGCTATACTAATCCCCAAAACAGCCATAAGAATGCAACCAGTAATAGCCTTCCAAATCAATCCGGAATGCAAAATCTCTGCATTAGTCACTATCATGCAGACGAAAAAAGAAGATAGGGCGACCAGTATTATAATGGTAATATAGAATGCGGTAGCCGGGACGGGAATGAAGCTGGCAGCTTTCTTAATCCTCCGCTCGGCTTCTTTGCATTTGTTCTCTATCTGGCCGACAAAATTACAGAGAAGGGTAGCCCCGAATTTTAGAGCCAGGTTCTGCATTTCGTCTGAAATGTATGGTTCACACTTCTGGATGGATTCGGACAGGTTTTCAACTTTCGTTCGCAACTCATGCACATTGTCATTCAGTTTGGCCAGTTCCTTTACGTTTAAATCAAGCAGTCGGTTTTCTTCCTCTAAAAATTCGTTGTGAGGATTGCTTTTTACCGTCTTAGCTTCATTCATTTCAGCTGTGAAATCAAATTTCTCCCTCATAGCTTATCGTTTTAATCCTGTTTTAGGTTTCTTCCCTAACGAACGGCTGGCGGCACGAGCGCATCTGCGAGCCCATTGCAAATCGTCTTCGTCCTTGTCTCTCAACGGAAGGTCGCTTTGTGAGCCTCCACCACCTCCACCGGTTGTTACGTTGGGGGTATCTATCAGTCCGACAAATATAGCTACTGCCATATCGGTAAGTTCCTGACAGTTGGCAATAAACCTGTAATCAAATTCGTCATTGAAACAGTCAAGTACTTTTTCCGGGATATAGAATCTGTAATCCTTACCTTCATGGCTGAGGGTATAGGAAATCATATCCTGACTATATGTGAGATATTGGGTATAGTCAATAGGAGCAACCTTATGTATCGCTACCTGTTGAACGGTTTTGGGGGTATTATTATCAATGAAGGTAGCTGGCTGATGGTGCAGTTTCTTCCATGTTGCAGGAAGTTTCGAGACCATCAGGTTCCTGCCGATTCCTAATTCGGAAGCCTTGTATTTGGTGTTTCCATTAATGAGGGCATATCCACGAAGAATACCTTGCTTGTCCTCTCGTTCATGCACGACGTAGCCTTTCCGGGCAAGAGCATTCTTGTACTCATCCCATGACCACGATGGCATTGCTTTCAACACCTCCATACAGTCACGGTTCACTTGTGGAATGTTGCGATTCCGGATTTGTGCCGCAGTCGTCCAGCCACGTTTCTTTGCCACTCGCTCGGCGGCACGTTGCGCTCGAAGATGAATGTTATGGTCGTTGTTGATATTGCCATTTTCATCCAAACGGCAGATCGCAGCATGGAGGTGTGGAACTTCGCCTTTGGATTCTGTATGCAGCCAAACAGAGTATTTACTGTTAGCTAAATTGGTTGGACAGGAACGGACTTTTCCATCCTTGCCGGTAATCATCTGTTTGTCGAACTCCTCGGCGAAATCTTGCCAAAGTTTTTGCCAATCTTCGATGTCATAGAATTGGGTATGTTTGGGCGATGGACTCAACTCGATTCTGATAACGGAGTTCTTTATCGGGCGATGCTGGGATAGGGTCAACTGCATGGAGTTCCATATCCCCATAGCATCCGGTTCTGAGGGCAACAGATTGTCCAATACCCGATAAATTTTCTCCGGATGCTTCTTATACTGTGATTCGCCGGTAATGTAACGGAGGTCGTTGATGCCGTGCGATATGGCTTTGGCTTTTGCAATCATTCTTCTTCGGATTTAAGGTTGGACGGAATTTTGTTCTTCTCTTTTACAGCATTCAGGAATTGGCAGACACTTTCGGCTACATTGCCAAGCTCCTTGAGCCAGTTGACCATGAACGGAATCTGATTGAACATTGCCATGCGCTGCTTTGTGGACATTCCGTGTAGGGCGGAGGTGTATTTTACGAGGTCTGCCCGACAATCGTCCAGATTCTGCAACAGGGCTGCTTCTTCTTTCGTAAGTCTCGCTTTGGGCTTGAAGTTATAGGCACACGACAATAGGTAATCACTTATGGTCATACCGCATTGGGTAGCCATTGATTTTATATACTCCTTCTGAGTAGGAGTGACTTTCGCTCCGATGAAGACGTTTCTGGTTTCTTTAGAGGAGTTCGATGTATTTTCAATATCTTTTTTCATTTGAATCATTGTTATAATTGTGAATAGGTGCGAGCTTGCGAGTACCGCACCGGCGAGGGAACTGAGCAGGCGAGTGCCAGTGTACAACCGTAACGTAGTGAGGTTATACCTTGGCATATCTTGCAACAGATACCTGTTGATGCTTTCCGGCACGCCATATTGGATGTGCATACAGAATCGGCAGACGGATTTGAACCAGAAACTAAGATATTCATCTAAAAGAGGGGGGATAGAATGAATACCTTGTGTGCAACCCCTGACTACTTTGCTTTATTCTTATATATACGCTCCTACAATAAAGTAAAGTTGAACTCAGTAATGGTATTCGGTATTAACCTTATATTCTTTCCCCTCTTTTATCACCATTCGTTTATTACCGAGAAATGTGGCTACCTTGACCGCCTTGTTATGACCGAGCTTTACATTCTGCAATCCGTACCCCTCTTTCAAGCGTTCCAGATACTCATCGTAACTGCTGATGTTTTCATTCGCAAAAGCGGCATCCAATGCTGCGCGATGTACATTCTCTGAAATTTCCTTGTATGGATCAAACGGTTTTTTGGTCGGTCGTCCGATCTTCTTTTCTTTGTGCAGATAAGGTTCTACCAGTTCGGGCAGAGCTTCTTCGTTTATACGGAAAGCGAAAGGTTCAAACTCACGGTCGCGGATATGCACGGCTTCGACCACGCTTATAGTCTTGTCCTCTTTATCCACCTCGATCTGCATGATGGTTTCCGCTTTATTGTTGAGTTCAGTGCCGATGTGACCACGAGCATGTTCATCATTTTTGTTTTGATGAAGTACTGTATGGATGTGAATCTGTCTGTCGTCCGTCCATTGCATGAATTTGGAGATGATATCGGTAGATTCACCGGGAGAATTGATGTCATACAGGAAATCACGAATGCCATCTATGATGACCAATCCCAAATCCGGTATTGTGCCAATGGCTTGTTCGACTATCGCCAGACGTAGTTTAGGGGAAAACTTACGCAGAGCCAGCATGAGCAGATTATCCGGCTTCTTGTCTTCCGGCAATTCAGCCAAACGTAGGATTCGTTTCAATATCTGCTGGCAATGATGTCGTCCTTGCTCCGTGTCAATGTACAGAATATTCCGTTTATTATCGGGAAAAGTAGACCGATAATGAAGAACGGTGCTGTTTCTCAATGCCGATGCGACAATGGCCGATACGTTAAAGGTTTTCTTGCTTTTGGCTTTTCCGATGGACGCACTGAAGTTTCCCAATGTGCCGATAACAGCATCGTCTACCATCAGCACCACTGGCGACTGCTCGTAGGTATTCGTCACGCTCACGATTGACTCCTCCACATAAACCGCCAATTCTTCACATGAAGGAGTCGTATTGTCTGCCTTCTCCATCTTTACCAGTTTTTCGGGTTCGGTTTACGACGATGGGATGCGAGCAAGGATTCATTCTCGTCCTCGAAACTTTGCGGAGCCGGATTCTTACGGGAAGATTCCAGCCATCTGTCCAGTTCGTCACGATAGATGTAGAGATGTTTTCCTTGTTTTATAACCGGAATATCGTCCTTTTTGACCTTGTAATAAAAGGTTGACAACGGCATTTTAAGATAGTTGCAAGCCTCCTGTACGGTCATGGGGACGTGCGTGTTCTCTTTGGTTTCGTACTGCTTGGAAAGTTTTTCCGTCAGCAGGTTTTCCATGCTTGCGATTCTGTCGCATAGTTCGCCTACCACAGTCGGCAGGTCGTTGAATGTCAGTTGGTCTTTTCCCATATTATACTCTTTTAATCGTTTAATATGCTGCGAACCAACTCAATGAAACCTTGCAGAACAATACAGACCGGATTAATTATTTCGTCTGCATGCGTTTTTTTAGTCTGAGTTACTATTATCTGTTTCTAAATGGAAGCGATAATCGCCTTTATCGGGCACGTCAATAGGAATCTGACTTGGAACTTGATCCCGCAAATTAAGTTTGAGATATTCAAGAGTTGCATTTTCGAGTTCGTGAGGAAATGAAGACTTGATAAAAACGGCTCTTTTTGCCAATGATACTCCTAAGCGTTCACCTACATTCCATGCCAGATGGCGAAGTCCCGGTGATCTCAGCGGATTATCTATATTGGAGCGAATGGGCTTGTATAAATCAGATCTATCACAAGCCATATACTCAATATTGGAAATGAGGATTGCAATAGCTTTTTTAGACAGATAGGGTGCGGTTTTAATAGTTACATATTCACGAATAGCATTCATGACTTCTACTTGTTTTTCTGCTTCTTTCTTTTTGATGTTCTCTCGTATTGTATCATAATTATCTATAACTGAATTATTGGGCTGTTCAATAGTTTGAATTTCATCTGCACAATCGGTATTTATTTCGAAACCAGAGTCAGTAATAGTTGGAGATTGCTGGTCAAAAGAAAAATTGATTGGATTCTTCGTCAGCCATGTGTAGAAAAATCGTTGCAGTAGACCGCACAATAGAATTGTAACCACAAGGCCTATTATAACTGGAGTCGTTATTGTTGTGGTATTAATTTTGTGATAAGTGAATAGATAAGTGTCTACTGCCACATAGGCAATTACCAATAATGCAAGAATAAAACTTATCCTCTTGGTCCGAATTTGAGTATTATTTGTCATCTGCTGCAAGTATTTGAAATGGTTATATGGCAAAGTTATGTGCTATATTCCAGATATATATAATTAGTGATGACGAATCGCTCAATATTTGTAAAAAATAACGGTTAGAGTATGATTTCAGACTAAAAATCATACTCTAACCGCTTAAAAATAGGGATAAGTGGCTGTTAGTCCTTCCGTGTCAAGGTAATCTTCTTGCTAGCTTCACGTTTGTTGGCATCCACGACTTTGATATACCTTTGAGTGGTGGTGATACTCTTGTGTGCCATAATGCTCTGTATGGTACGGATGTCTGTTCCTGCTGCCGCTTGCAGAGTAGCAAATGTTCTCCGATAGGAATGGAAGGTTATATTTTTGGTGATTCCGGCAGAACGAATCCACTCTTTCATCGGAATTTGCGTCCAACTACGCATAAGTCCCTTGAATACCAAACCTTTCTTTTCAGAACTATAGCCTATCAATCCCAATGCTTCTTCACTAATAGGAATGATATCTTCCGCTTTGTTTTTTTGTGTAATGATATGTACGCATTTCCCTCCGGCTGAATAGTCTACAATATCTTCCCAGCATAGTGCGAGAATATCACTGATACGTAAACTGGTCATACATGAAAACAGCGATGCTATTTTTAGAATGGGCTTCTTGCACGGTGTTTCAGCCAACTTGTACAATTCATCTACAGACAGATACTCCTTGACTACATCCTCCGTTTCAATCTTATCCAAAAAATCATTGACATTGGTCTTTATCATTCCATTGCGGTAGAGTATTTTCAGGAATCCCCTGAAGGTAGACCAGTATCCCGATGCGGAATTTCGTGTTATGCGTCCGTTACGTCTCAGTTTTTTAGCCGTGAGCAGATATTCCCGAAACTTGTTGCAAAGGTCTATGTCAATCTCTTCAAAAGTACATTTACCATGTACGAAGTTGTTGAAATGCAGATAGACAAACTCCCATTTCTGGTCATGCTTACGGAGTTGTTTGCGATAATGCTCCAAGAAGTCTGCCTTGAGTTTGTACTTGTCAAAGAAGTCATACCGTTCATTGACAACTGACTCGAACCTGCGGCAACGGATGGCTTCGGCTTTCTCGGTCATTACCTCGTTGAAATTCTGTTCCCGTTTGTTTCTCGGATTGGCATAGACATAGATGCCAAGCGATTCATGACGGATAACTTTCATAGTCTCTTTGTCTCGATACCCAGGATAATAATCTAAATAGAAAGACATCATTCTACCTTTTAACGGACGTGTTCTCAACGTTACTGTTTTACATTCATGCATACTAATATATTTTTATGGTTATTATTAATTCGCTGGCAAAACTCTGTAATGTAATCATGCAGATTGCATACAGCAGAGATTAATTTTTGAATAATTAATGGATAGCGACAAATTAGATTATTTGTGAACACCCATAACCCTGTCAAACTCTACTTTTAGGAATCGGACGAACCGTCCGTTCTTCTCGCGATTGATCTGATGGAATTGCAGAATGCCGTAAACCGAGTCACGAGAGAGTTTGAATTTCTCCATCGCCTCCTTGACGGTGTAATATTCCGCTTTGCTTTCCTGTTCTGAACTCTTTGAGAGGTCGAAGTGGAGCTTCGAGTAGAATATCTGCCCATGTTCCTTCTTGGATGGGATATTGTTCCTATACACTTGCGAACGAATGGCGACACGTGTCATGCCGTACTTCTCCTGAATTTCTTCTGGGGTGTACCATTCGGTCAGGTCGGAATCCACCTCGTATTTGGCAAAGGCAGCATCAATATGTTTTTTGCTATAATAGTTGAACTGGCGAATACGGACTTTGGGGATATTGTTCTCTCGTGTATATGCCCAAATCCATTTTTGCGATACTTTGTACTTTTCGGAAATTTGCTCGGCAGTGTAGTACTCAGTTATATCAAGATCGTCTTTTACTCTTCTTCGTTCATAGGGGCGGGTTTTGAGCATCAGTTCAATATCGGCTCTGCGAATGATTGACATCCTTGCACTGATTCTTGAAGCTCTTAACTTATCTTCTTTGACGAGTTTATAAATGTATTGGCGAGAAACGCCCATCAACTGTGCGGCTTGTGCAAAAGTAAAGTAGTCTTGATGGTCAAGTTTACTTTTGACTTCTATCAAATCCTGTAACTCACGAAGTTCGAGTCTTCGTTCTCTCATACGATGTTTGTAGCCTTGACTGGCACATTGGTGGCTACAATAATTAGTGGTAGTTTTCTTCGCAATGAATGGCTTACCACACCATTGGCAAATTCTTTTTACTTCCATGTTGTTTTCTCCATATTTTTAGTGAAACCATATAGTTTTAATTTCGCTTTTTGTCTACTTATGTAAACCATTGTCAACACATGTTGTAGACTACCTCAGTGTGACATCGGGGACAAACCCCAATTTGTGTCACGGTAGAAATATGATAGAAAAATATGGATAAAAACCGTTACTACCAAATAAGGATTAGAAAGTGTTAAAATAGAAAAGTCGCTGAAATACAGCGACTTTATTCTAAATGATTGTAGTTGGTAACGGCTGTTTACAAGCCATCACTTGCCGATGCAAAAATGCCGAAATATATTCCCCAACACCTGATCCGTCGTAACCTCTCCTACGATATCCGATAAATGGAATATACACTCCCGTAAATCTTGCGAGATGAAATCCCCGGAAAGGCTGGAGTTCAAACCTTCTTGTACCCTATGTATAGCTTCCAGCGCATGCGTAAGCGCCTCGAAGTGGCGGGCATTCGTTACGATGATGTCGCTTTGGTGGAGGGTGGGGATGGAAGAGACTTCCGTGAGGAGTTGTTGTAGCTCTGCGATATGCAGCTTGCCTTTGGCGGAAATAGCGATTTGATGCCAGCCTTCGGTGGGGAAAGAGAAGGTCGGGAGAGAGGATGCGGGTAATACATCGCATTTGTTCATCGCTAAGATAACAGACTTATTCGTTAATCTCGGAGCTATTTCTTGATAGAAAGCCTCGAAATCTTTGAGGTCACGGGTTAAGTCGTACATGAGGATGACGATTTGCGCTTGGTCTAGAGCCTTGAAACTACGTTCAATACCGAGAGCTTCGATCGCATCGCTTGTTTCACGGATACCGGCGGTGTCGATGAAACGGAAGAGCTGGCCGTTGATATTGATCGTATCCTCGATAACGTCACGGGTCGTTCCGTGGATGTCGCTGACGATCGCTTTATCCTCGTTCAACAAGGCGTTTAGTAAAGTAGATTTGCCGGCGTTCGTCTCACCGATGATGGCGACAGGAATACCGTTTTTGATAGCGTTACCTACGCTGAAAGATTGGGCGAGTTTGGAGATGACCTGTTCGATATGATCCGCAAGCGTGCGAAGCTCGCTACGATCAGCGAACTCTAATTCCTCATGGTCACTGAAATCCAGTTCCAATTCCATGAGAGAGGTGAAATGGAGCAGTTGGTTTCGAAGTTCGGCGAGTTCCCTACTGAAACCACCTCGCATCTGGCTTAGAGCCAAACGATGTTGGCCGGCCGAAGTGGAGGCGATTAAATCCGCAACGGCCTCCGCTTGGCTAAGGTCCATCTTGCCATTCATGAAAGCACGTTGCGTATATTCACCCGGTTGCGCTATACGGCATCCGCTGGAGATAAGGGATTGCAGGATTTGTTGTTGGATATACGTCGAGCCGTGGCAGGTGATTTCCACCGTATCTTCCCCCGTGAAAGAATGGGGGGCACGGAAAACAGCGGCGATCACCTCATCTATGGTTTCGTCATTGTTACCGACGATGGAACCATACGTTAAGGTATAAGCCTTTTGGGTAGATAAACTCTTACCTACCTTCTTCGGCCGGAATATCCGATCACAAATCTTGAAAGCATCCGGCCCGGAGACACGGACCACTGCGATTCCTCCTACTCCCGGAGCTGTAGATATAGCGCAAATTGTACTCATTCCGTCTATTAAACCGTTATTAATTCATATGCTTGAGAACCCAGTCCGATTTCTTCCGCATAACGTAGGCCGGCTTGCCAGTTCGTATCCGGATGAATCAAATGGAATTTATCCTCTCCCTCAAGGTGTTCGTGAGGATGAGTCTCGGCTAATTTATTACCTCCGATGATAGGAGCGTTGATAACCATATCGGCGCAAGCCTTATCCAAGGCCACCGGATCGAAAGATGCGGCGATACCCAAATCGGGGATGATGGCGGCATCGTTATGATTCCAGCAATCGCATTCCGGAGATACGTTCATGATAAAACTAATATGGAAATGGGGCTTGTCTGCTAATACGGCTTTCGTGTACTCGTCGATCTTGTAATTCAATCGCTCGGAAGTATCACCTTCGCCCATTACGGCACCGTCGTACTGGCAAAGAGCCACACATTGCCCGCAACCTACACAACGCTCGTAATCAATTTCGGCCTTTCGGTTGTTATTCAAATGGATGGCATCGTGAGCGCAGTGCTTTACACAGATGTTACAGCCTTTACAAGCCTCCGTATCAATACGAGTCTGTGAGGCACAATGTAATTCCAGTTTACCGCCTACGCTGGCGCATCCCATCCCGAGGTTTTTCAGCGCACCGCCGAAACCGGCTTGCTCGTGACCTTTGAAATGGTTCATGGAAATGATGATATCGGCGTCGGCGATAGCGGCACCTATTTTCGGGGCCTTGCAATATTGCCCGTCAATCTCGATTTCCCGGTAGTCCGTACCTTTCACGCCATCGGCGATGATAACGTTGCAACCGGCGGACATGGGATTGAACCCATTTTCCATGGCGCTTTGAAGATGATCGACAGCGTTGGAGCGGCGGCCCGAGTATAAGGTGTTACAATCGGTAAGGAACGGTTTCGCGCCTAATTCACGTAACAGGCTTACCAAGCGAGCGGCGTAATTAGGACGAATGTATGCCAAATTCCCCGGTTCGCCAAAGTGGATCTTAATGGCTACAAATTGATTTTTGAAGTCGATATTGGCGATACCGGCACGTTTTACCAGACGTTCCATCTTATCCAGCAGGTTGCTGCTGGGGGTCGTGCGTAAATTAGTAAAGTAGACTTTGGATGTATTCATCTTTTTATTGGTTTAGTGTTGACAAAGGTACGAAAAACACGGAACATTTTTTATATTCGCGTAAAACAGATTTGTATATGGACTTGCTTCAGCGGAATCATCAGCTATTGTTGAAAGGAATAAATTGTACATTCCTGCGTTATTTGCATGCACGGATAGAGTGGGAGGATCGGTTAATCGGCATCTTCGGCTCTCGAGGGGTTGGTAAGACTACCTTGTTGTTACAGCATATTAAGTTGAAATTTGAAGATTCACGGGAAGCCCTGTATGTGAATCTGGATGATTTCTGGTTTGAGACACATTCATTGACCGATGCGGTTAAGGAGTTCCTGCAAGCCGGGGGGCATTATTTGTTTTTGGATGAGATCCATTTCTATTCGGGCTGGATGGAAGAGGTCTCAACTTTATTGGATGCCAACCCCGCCTTAAAGATTGTTTTCGCTACCACTTCTTTGTACTCGCAGACAGAGGTGCGGAACGGGTTAAGGCATGAGGCTGCTTTTTATACCATGCATCCGATGTCGTTCCGTGAATTCCTTTCTTACGAAAGCATTCTGGATAAAGATCCCATTCCGTTGGAGGATATCTTAGCGAACCATCATGATTTGGTGAAGGAGATCAATGCGGAGATGAATATTGTGCCGATTTACCGGAACTATCTGGAACATGGATGTTATCCTTTTTATTGGCAAGACCCGGATATGTATTATTTCCGTCTGCAAGAATTAGTGAGAAAAGAGATTTGCCGGGATTTGCCTTCGGTGGTTTCTATTTCGATGAGTAATCTGGAACGAGCTCAAAAATATTTTATGATGGTGGCTGAGTCGGCTCCTTTACGTCCGAAATCGATTGATGTAACCCGTAAGACAAATATGCTTCGTCAGCAAAGCGATAGCCTGTTGCGTTTCTTTCATGATGTGAGGCTTATTTATTACTCGGCAGACCAACTGGGAACCACTCCGGCCAAGCAGAAAGTTTTTATGGGGGATACCAACTTGATGATCTCTTTTTTCGGAGATAAGGAGAATCGGCAATTGATGTGTGAAACCTATTTCTTAAGCCAGATGCGTTCCGTGGCGAACGTGGAATTCATGGAGAACGGAGATTTCTTGATTGGCGGTAAATATATCTTCGCCGTAGGTGATCCCTTAAGGGGATATGATCGTCTCCGTTTCGTACCCGACGCTTATGCGGCTATCTACGGGTTACCGAAAAGCGTGTTTAACCGTATGCCGGCATGGATATTAGGATTTAGTTATTGAGAATTTAAAAATAGGATTGCTATGTTAGAATGCATGAAGAATAGAAGAAGTATCCGTAAATATACGGATCAGGATATCCCGGAGTCTTTGCTGAATGAATTATTGGAAGTGGCTACTCGTGCCTCGAATACTGGGAATATGCAATTGTATAGTGTCGTGGTTACCCGCGACCCTGCGAACAAGGAGAAACTGGCTCCGGCTCATTTTAACCAACCAATGATTACGGGAGCCCCGGTGGTACTTACTTTTTGTGCGGATGCGAACCGTTTCGTGAAATGGGCGGAGTGCAGGAAAGCGGAGGCCGGATTCGATAATTTACAAACGTTTATCGCTTCGACGATAGATGCGATGTTGTTCGCCCAGAGTTTCTGCAATGCCGCTGAGGAAAAAGGCTTAGGCATTTGCTATCTGGGTACGACGGCTTATAATGCGGACCAGATCATTGAGGCGCTTTCTCTTCCCCGTCTGGTTGTCCCGATCGTTACGGTTACGGTGGGTTATCCGGCAGAGCCTATACCCGCTCAAGTAGAACGTTTACCATTGGCGGCTGTGGTACAAAACGAGACTTATACGGACTTTACTCCGGCTTCCATCGATGCCTTGTATAGTGAGAAAGAGGCATTAGAGGTGAATAAGCAGTTTGTAAGGGAGAATAATAAGGAAACACTGGCGCAGGTCTTTACGGACGTACGCTATACGAAGAAAAATAGTGAACATTTCTCCGAGGTGCTCTTGAAGGTATTGAAACAACAAGGATTCATGAAGTAAGCCCTAATACTTCTACCTTATAGTTCATAAAGAGTCCACTCTCGAGTACGCCCGTAATCGACTTGAGAGTGGATTCTGTATTTTCAGGGATATAGTCCATCCATACGTCTAGGATCATATTGCCATTCTCGGTAATGATCGGTCCATCCTTACCTTGCCCCATACGAAGTTTTATCTCACCGGGGTTCAAACGCTGGAGTCTGTCCTCTACATAGGTGAGAGCTCCCGGGAAAATCTCTATCGGGATCGGGAATTTAGCTCCCAGCCTCTCCACTTTCTTGGAAGGATCGACCAGTATATAGGTCTGCGGACTGGAACTGATTAATAGCTTTTCCTTGAACATGGCGCCTCCACGCCCTTTGATCAAGTTAAAGTGGGAATCTACTTCATCAGCCCCATCGAAGGTCCAGTCCGGCTTGTGGGAAAACAGGCTGGTAACCGGAATGCCTAGCTGGGCGCAAGTCATCCGGATTTCTAATGAAGTGGGGATCGCCAAGATGGAAAGACGTTCCGTCCGGATACGTTCCGCTATGCGAATCAACGCTAGATAGGAGGTAGAACCGGAGCCAACACCTATGACTTGTCCGTTTTCGACTTTAGATGCGATAAGGTCCGCTATCTTTATTTTATCTTCCTTATGGGAGATCTGATTCCCCCATTCCAACGTATCGATTAGTGAATGATCCCACTTCATAGTCTTGATATTATTATATACGGTCTAATACAGTTTCAATCAGTTCCTCCAAAGAACCTTTATAATCCGTATTCATATGATTATCCACACGTCCGGCGATAATACAACATACGGTCATTGCCCGGTGTCCCATGAGAGCGGCCAGACCAGCTAAAGAGGAGCTCTCCATCTCGAAGTTCGTAATCTTTCGCCCGTTGTAATCGAAAGCCTCTATTTTCCGGTTCAATTCCGGATCGGTCAAGGGCAATCGGAGCTCGCGCCCTTGCGGCCCGTAGAAGCCATTGGCCGCGATAGTCGTTCCCCGGATAATATCATTACGGGTGATTTGCTCGATCAACGATGGATCTGCCGATACGACATAAGGCCATATGCCGCTAAGCCGCCAATCAAGCTGTTTTATTAATTCAGATTCCAAGTCTGCGTCACGAACGGAATTACTATTTGCGTAGAAATAAATGACTCCATCGAATCCGATCGATTTCTCCGCAGCTACATAAGTCCCAATCGGGACAAATGGCTGTAACCCTCCGGAAGTCCCGATACGAACTAGGGAAAGTTGCTTGAATTCCGGCTTGATCGTACGGGTTGAGAAGTCAATATTAGCGAGAGCGTCCAACTCATTTAATACGATATCAATATTATCTGTACCGATGCCATGGGATACAACCGTGATACGTTTTCCCTTGTATTGGCCCGTGATGGTATGAAACTCCCGGTTGGAAACCTCACATTCCTGAGACTCAAAATAGGAAGCGACGGTTGTAACCCGTGCGGGATCACCAACAAGTACCACACGATCCGCAAGTTGTTCTGGTTTTAAATGCAGGTGGAAAACACTACCATCTGAATGGATCGCTAATTCTGAAGCGGGGATTGTTCTCATATTCGATCAGCTAATTAAGTTTACTTTTAATCATAAAAGGGCAAGGTGCGACCCTGCCCTTGGAGATAGTTCCATGTATATAACTATTTTAGTCCTTTAATGGTTTTGATGGAGTACCGGTCGGTTTAGCTATCGCTTCACGCATAGAAGTGTCCGCCTCGATGTTCTTCATCTTGTAATAGTCCATTACGCCTAGGTTTCCTGTGCGGAAAGCGTCTGCCATTGCCTTGGGAACTTCCGCTTCTGCCTCGATCACCTTGGCACGGGCTTCTTGTGCTTTCGCGTTCATCTCTTGCTCGAGGGCGACAGCCATCGCACGGCGTTCCTCGGCTTTCGCCTGAGCGATATTCTTATCCGCTTGAGCTTGATCCATTTGCAAGAAAGCGCCGATGTTCTTACCTATATCGATATCGGCGATATCGATGGAAAGGATTTCGAAAGCTGTTCCGGCGTCAAGCCCTTTGCGAAGCACTAATTTCGAGATGGAATCCGGATTTTCCAATACGGTCTTATGGCTTTCGGATGAACCAATGGAAGATACGATACCTTCACCTACACGGGCTAAGATCGTCTCTTCTCCGGCACCACCCACTAATTGCTTGATATTCGCACGAACGGTGACACGTGCCTTGGCGATTAACTGGATTCCGTCTTTTGCTACCGCTGTTACCGGAGGGGTATCGATCACTTTCGGATTTACCGACATTTGTACAGCCTCGAATACGTCACGTCCGGCCAAGTCGATAGCGGTAGCCATCTGGAAAGGAAGGTCGATATTCGCTTTCGACGCAGAAACCAGCGCATGCACTACTTTCTCGACATGTCCACCCGCTAAATAGTGCGCTTCCAGCTCGTCGCGTGTAAGCGTCTTTATTCCTGCCTTATGCGCTTCGATCATTGCGCGAGTGATGATGTAGGGAGGAACTTTTCGGATACGCATCAAGAATAACTGGATCAAGGAGATATTGACTCCTGATACTTTGGCCGAGATCCATAACAGGAACGGCACATAATAGAAAAAGATTGCCAGCAGAAGTACTGCGACCCCCAATAGGATAAGTGGCAAAAAGGTTATTTCCATATATATAAAATTAAGCGTGAATATTTGTTTCTTCTTTAGGACGGACAATTACGTTGTAACTGTCTACCCTGATCACTACGATCGGCGTGTTCTCATCGATTAATTCGTCTTGAGATTTCGCTTCCACGTTAATACCTTTAATCCGGGCCTTGCCGATAGGGGCTAAGCGTGAGAGCGTGATCCCCTCGTCTCCGGGTTCTATTCCGAGATCCCTGCTGGATGTCAGCTTGGAATCGATATCTGTCTTTAAAGCGATCTTATTAAAAGACCGGGAACGCAATAACCAAGCGAAGATTATTCCGAATGTAATGATTGATAAGGATAAAGTCAGATGCCCTACCCATATACCTACCGTATAAGCGAAAACGACTCCGCCGATAGCGAAAATAGCCCCGCCTATACCCGCGAGTGTTATTCCCGGAAGAAGGAATATCTCAGCCAGTATCAGTAGGATGGCCGCTACCATGAGGAAGACGATGATGGCTATGTCCAGTAGCATAGTTCTTCTTATTTATGGTTGTTTCTTAGGTATACGATCTCTGCGTTACGTGCCTTTTTCTCCCATTCGTCCGGTTGAGCGAGCAGGTTGTTTAACTTTTCTTCCGCATCAAGAATCGTAGGCTTCAGTTGTTCTCGCTTCGCCTTATTCCCTTTGATGTAGCTGGCTCGTAAACTCTCTAGTTTCTCATTTAGCTCCTTGATCTGTCTATGGATGGAAACTACTTTCTCGTAGTAGTTCTTCGCTTCCGGACTTTGGATATCGTCTAAGGTGTAATAAACGATATCATCATGGATCGGGAACGTGAAATCTTTCTTTATTTCTATACGTCCATAAGGAATCTCGGTATGAGCTAAATGAATAAGCTCTTCGTAATTCGATCCGGGTTTCCATGAATCCTTGATCGAGGCAATAGAGGCCCGGGCACGTTTTAGTTCGACATCCTCGCTATCTACTCGCTCGCGGTTGTCATTCGGGATGAATAAGTATACGCAGACTTTTCCTTCCGGTTGATAACGATCGGAAACGAACCATCCCAATTGCTTGGCTTCGTCGATCACCATCATATAATCGTTAAACGGGGAGTTATAGGGCATGCCCAATTGCTCCGGTGTAAGATAAGTATCGGAATTGATGTTGTAACGAGTGACGAATAAATCATATCCGCCCAGAGAGCCGTTCCCTTTGGATGCGTAATAAATCGTTACGCCATCGGATAGCACGAATGGATACCCATCGTCGGCGTCACTATTGATATTCATCGGTAACTGTTTCTCGTCTCCCCATTGATCCATGAGCTTGGATTGGGTAAAAAGACAATTGTGGTTACCGTCTGTCGGGTGGGCGTAATAAATCTTATCCCCCTTCTGGTTCATGTATACCGATGAGTTGCCCGGATCGTTAGTCTGGAAGAAATCTTGGTAAGTGGTCAACGTACCACTTTCCTCGCTTAAGGTATAGGCTGATAAGAAATCATCTTTATCAACGACCAAGCTATCGATAATCTGGACATTCTCTACCTTATCAAGCATACGGCTTGCTTTGTTCGCCAAGTCCATACGGATCTGGTAAGGCTCCACATCTTGTTTCTTTTTTGTTAGGAGGGTGATGTATTCGTCGAACATCTCCTCGGCTTCGTCAAAACGATAGGTCTGGTAGTATACTTCTCCAAGGTATCGATAAGCGTCTTGTACCCTACGCTTTACGGCAACCTTAAGATGTTTCTCCGCTCCTGCTAAATCTCCGGTCTCGAAACAGCAAACACCATACCATTGATTATAAGAGGCATTGCTTGGCGCTTGTTTCACTAGTTTCTCGAACACAGGTTTGGCTTCCGCGTATTTCCCGTCGTTATATAATTTTTTTGCCTGATCAAGACTTTGCGCATGTAGTTGCATTCCTCCGCATAGGAGTGTAACTCCTAGCGTATAAAGCAGCTTTTTGGATAACCGTTTCATTTTGTCTATTCTAGATTATATAGTTATGCAGTTTCAAAGATAAGAATATTTTTGTAGAGGCATACAAATCGAAAAGATAAATATATAATTTTGCGCCCGTAAAGGAAGTATATGGCAAAATTGACAGAGGACGAACGTTTGTTTCGCAAGATAGAGGATAAGGTAAAGAGAGCGATTTTCGACTATGGCTTGATCAATGATGGCGACCGGATCTTGGTCGGGTTGTCCGGAGGAAAAGATTCCTTGGCCTTGGTGGATTTACTGGGGCGCAGGTCGAAAATCTATTGTCCTCGGTTTGAGGTCGTGATAGCGCATATCGTGATGACGAATATCCCTTATTGTTCGGATCGGGAATATCTTAGAAGTTGCGCGGAGGAGCATGATTTGCCTTTCATTGTCCATGAGACAAGTTTCGATCCTTCTACGGACACTCGTAAATCCCCCTGCTTTTTATGCTCTTGGACTCGCCGGAAAGCTTTGTTTGAGATCGCTAAGGCTCATAAATGCAATAAGATTGCGCTAGGGCATCATCAAGATGATATCCTAGAGACACTGTTGATGAACCTGACCCACCAAGGGGCTTTCGGAACAATGCCTCCCCGGTTGAAAATGGATAAGTTTGATATGGAGATTATCCGTCCGATGTGTCTGGTGGAAGAGAGGGAGTTGATTCAGGTCGCCGCATGGAAAGGGTACCGGAAACAATTGAAGAACTGTCCTTATGAGTCGGGTTCCAGTCGTTCAGATATGAAAGAACTGCTGAGAAGTCTGGAAGCGATCAATCCGGAGGCTCGTTACAGTCTTTGGGGGAGCATGACGAATATACAAGAAGATTATTTACCTCGAAAAATAAGATAATATGCAAAGTGTTTATACGATTTTATTGTTGATCGTGTCTAATATTTTTATGACATGCGCTTGGTATGGTCATTTGAAGATGAAGCAACAGTTTAGCTGGTTCGAGCATCTCCCTTTGTTTGGCGTAATCCTGTTTAGTTGGTTTCTCGCTTTTTTTGAGTATTGTTTCCAAGTACCGGCGAATCGCATCGGTTTCCGGGATAACGGGGGGCCGTTCAACTTGATTCAATTGAAAGTGATCCAAGAGGTGATTACGTTGGTGGTATTCGTGGCCTTCAGTACCATCGCTTTTAAGGGGGAGTCGTTTAAATGGAACCATGCGCTTGCTTTCGTATTCTTGGTAGCGGCGGTTTATCTGGTTTTCAAGAAATAAAGTCGTTGCGTTTGGCTTTGATAATCAGCGGAAAACCTTGATGCCTATTGTAAGATGCTTACAATGCCTATTCAAGCATGTTTATAATGCCCATTGTAAACACCTTATAATGGGCATTGTTAAAACGCTATATGATCTGTTGGCTCAGATGTGTAAATATAGCTTCGGTCTCATCCGGATGGAACCATGTTATTTCTGGGTCCCGTTTAAACCAAGTCATTTGCTTCCGGGCGTAGACCCGGGAGTTTCGTTTGATTTTCTCCACGGCGAGGTCTAATGTCCATTCTCCGCTGAAGTAATTGAATAATTCTTTATAACCTACCGTGTTCAAGGAATTCAAATGACGGAAGGGATAAGCCCGGCGAGCCTCTTCCAATAATCCTTCGCTCATCATTTGATCTACACGTTGGTTGATGCGGTCGCATAATTCGTCGCGATCTCTATTAAGCCCTACTTTGATGATCCGGAACGGACGCTCTTTCTTAATGTTCGTGCGGAAGGAGGAGTAAGGCTTGCCTGTCATCCGGCAAATCTCTACGGCATGGATCACTCGTTTATAATTATTCCGGTCCACTTCCTCATAATGGACAGGGTCTGCTTCTTTTAATTCAGCGAGGATAGGGGCTAGTCCCTCGGTTTCAAATTGCATGTATAGGGCATCCCGGATCTCCGGTGTAACCGTCGGGATATCGTCAATACCTTTACATACGGCGTCGATGTACATCATAGAGCCTCCGGTCATTACGACGGTCGGGATCGTTTTATGTAATTCGGATAGGAGGGAGACCACATCTTCCTCGAAGTTGCTGGCGCTGTAATAATCGGTAAGCGAGAGAGTGCCTACCATATAATGCTTGACACGTGCCATTTGTTCCGGTGTAGGGGCAGCCGTGCCGATCGGAAGGTCTTTATAGAGCTGACGGGAGTCGGAAGAGATAATCGGAGAGCCGAAACGTTCCGCCACTTGGAGGCTTAACTCGGTCTTTCCGACTCCTGTCGGCCCAAGTAATATAACGAGGGAATTCATCAAAAGCGCTCGTCGTCGTAAGGATTATCCATCGGACCTTCGCCTAAACCGTCGAAGCCGCTTTTGTCTAATTCGTCCATATCGTATTCGGAGTCACCGTAAAAATCTTCTCCTACGTCCGTGCTACCGTTCTTAGCCTCGAACTCATCGAAAGAAACTATTTGGGCGGGAGGCGTACCTACTGATTTGCTGCAAATAGGAGCATCCAAGTCTTTTCCCGGAACGATCTCACGAAGTTCCATGAAGAAGGCACGTTCGGTCATATAATCGAAAACGAAAAGTAGTTTTTGGTGCTCGTCTTCCAACAATTCTTCCAGTTGAGTATCGGCCATGACATAGCTGTCTTCCTCGGAAGAGGTATCCATCTCCACTAATGTGATCTCTGTCTTTTTACTCCAGTCATCGTCACATATGAAGAAAGAGGTCATTTGATCCTTTGTATAACCTACAGAGTCGAGGATGGCGTTTTGCAAATCCAAGAAAGTAGACTCGGAATCAATCTTGATCTCGCGCTTGAAGTCATCTGCTTCATCTGATAGGATTAGAAATCTAAATAGCATAGTCGTTTAGTTTTATTATCGCCTCAAAAGTAGTAAAAATATGGATATACCCAATATACGTCGCTATAAATAATGAAAGAGGGTGCGCATCTGATCCCTGTATGGGATTTCTTCTGAACCTGAGGCTGAGATATTAGCGGCAGTTGTCACCTTGAATAGGAATGGATGAACTACCTTAAGGACGGAACGATCCGTCCTGACACCATGGCTCCAGGATTAGGCGAAGCTTGAGGCACGTATGGAAGGACATATGGAAGGACTGGCGGAAGGCAAGGCAGAAGCGAACCTAGAAAACGCCAAGAAGATGAAAGCCATGGGGATCGATCTTGAAATGATCCGGCAGATCACGGGAATTACCCTATAAATAACCTTTTGGTGACATAAATAGCGAATCGGCGCAAACACCCCCCCCTAAGAGATGGTACGTCGCCG